>Ga0049105_1001357_pt1 | contig 10711 bp, 10 predicted proteins | sample WorMetvaBAHAMAS1_FD_61260 | JGI IMG/M metagenome (GOLD analysis project Ga0049105, IMG submission 61260) | Worm MetaG Olavius vacuus BAHAMAS.1 | ecosystem: Host-associated > Annelida > Digestive system > Unclassified | place: Germany: Marburg | collected 2013-04-09 | reverse complement strand
GCACAAAGGAAGTCGAGGTCATGTGCATATCATTAGCATTCTTAGATAGGTCAAGGTCACACCAGACCTGTCATCAGACCCATAAATCACACGCCGCTGAAGTCTCCTAAATATACTACTACCGCGAAAGGTATTTGAAAGTGGGGGGGTCAAATTGGGGTGATGACGAAGGGGGGGGGCGTATGCAGGTGGACCGTGGGGGGAGGAGATCACATCCACATACAATGCGTTAATGCCGCCGATTTGCCAAAAACACTCTCTGCGTTCGTTACTGCTCGTGGCGAATGTCTGACCGTTGACATGGATCGTTGAGGTCCATTTTGTCAGTACGATCTTGGTGGACATTGTAGCAAAGCCAGATGCGCGAGACGGCTTGCGTTTATTGTTGATCTGGTGAATGTTTTCAGTCTTCTGAGGGCGGAGAATGACCGTTCTGATTCACTTCTGATATGGCACTTGATACAGGGATTGTAAGACATATAAACGTATCAATATTGTGTGCGTAATGGACAGGGTGAATAACATTGATTGATGTTGCGTGACACAAACGCGACAAAACCTGCTTTGTACACGTTAAAAGTGGGGGTCAAACAGTATTTCTTACCCCCTTTCACTTAGAAAAGTAGGGGTCAATTTACCCCCTCCCTCTTCTGACCCCGTTCTTCCGCGGTTTCCAATGACGCCGGATGTAGGCCTACGCTAGATCTGCAGGAAGCAGACCAATTCGTCCGATGTTTCACAAGCTGCTGCGCCATATGCTGCAGCAGCTTGGAGAGTCTCTAGCTTATCTGTAGTCTGGACAGTTTACTGCCCAGCCTATCATAGGCCTACATAGGCCATTGGTTCTAATTGGCTTGAAATTCCGCACGGAGACTGCGCGTCACCGCCACAGGTTTCGTTATTGTATCATTGTAGTGGAAATTCATTCGTGTAAACGAAACTTTTCATTGAAGATCTCGTGGATTAGTATTTTTCAGTGAAAAATACCGAACGAAACCTATTGTGCGGCTGGCCTTTTGTGACATGTCACCACGTGTGATTAGCATGGATGTAAACGATGCTATGCGGTCCGACACCGAGACCTTCCAGAATTTTCTCGAGACCCGGACGAGACCGAGACCTTGACTTCGGGTCTGAGACCGAGACTGAGACGTTTTGTGTGTTTCAAGGCTACCACAACGTTGACCAGTTCAATTCACGCAGTTAATCTTTAACAACTTGAAGAAAGATCACAAATTTCTTGGAATTATCAGAAATTCACTTACCGTAATTTTCAACTACCGAATAGGACAACTGTGACCAGTCAGTTTTACATAGATAAAGCGCCGAAACTGTGAGTAGCTGTTACAGCAAAACACAAGTGCGATACCGATATAATCTTAGCAAAATTCAACTTTGAAACGTCAGCTCAATATATGACGCTACGCAACTATATACTTGACAATGTAAGAAAGATACCTACTGCACTTAAGGAATACCAGCTGAGCTAGCTGAGTGACATTCGTGATCCGTGTGCTAAGTAACGCTTGATGCTTGATACTCATAAATTTCATAATAGGCTATATGAAGTTAACGAGTTGATGACGTGAAAAACAGAGACTGCGTGAACGGCATGCAGCGTTGTGTATGTCCACATTTAACCTATACCGGTACTAACTTCAGTGAACTTCTGTCATTGAAAATGAGCTTGCAAAACGAGACGTTGAGGCCTGAGACCGAGAAGAGACCGAGACGTTCTAAAACAGCGTCTCGAGACCGAGATTTCGAGATCGAGACTTCATGTCTGATATTGATTAGTCTATTCTTCGTCAGACAAGCTGTTAAAGTTGTAAGTTCCGATTCTGAGACTGTTGTGGTTGTGTACAACGCCTTTTAAATCTGTCTTTGCAGGCTATTTGGTCGGTCTGTTTCTAGAACAAATATTTTGCTGTGGAGATCATATCGCAGAGTTAAAATCTTGATTTTGAAGACATAACCCTTAAAGGCTGTTTTTCACGTGCATTCAAGAGCCGATGACGCCGTACAACCACGTTATTGATAGGGAATTTACCGCAATAAAACGACGTGGCGGCTTGGTGCTCACTGAAGGCTGGTTATACACAGAGATGTGTGGAACACTGGTGTTAGCCCCGTTCATTACCAAGCAACAATAATGTATTTCGCCTGTAAGCGGAAGACCTTATTGTTGCTTAGTAATGACCACGGCAGGGTTCTCGGAAATTGCGAGGTTATGAGCACCGTTACAATGTAAGCGAGCATGGGTTTGGTTTCCGTTTTGCGGCCACCGACCAATAGAATTCGACGCGAGCCATCTACTTCCTCCTGCTCAAAATTACCCAGTAGGCCTACGTAAAAATAGGCTATGGGCGAACTGACGGGCTGGCGCGGGGAATCGAGAGTCGTGACGCACATAATAATGGTTGTTGCTGTCACGATTTTGTTGAGTGTGCTCTAAGCGATCGAGCGTCGATATCCGGGACTGCGTGTAACTGGCGTAATTCACCGATAGCAATGAAAATAGCAACTGGGGTCTGTGTGACGATAGGAAAATTCTCGCATCACGACTGAGTCAGTGACTGCGCGTGTGAAGTTTTTTTTACGCGTGACAGAACAGTTAGCGCTGCAGTTCGACGTACAGTGTCTCTTCTGCAAGTAGTAAGTAGTCTCTCAACGGACTTAGACTGCACGACGTACATAATCTAACGCTTGTTCGACCGACTTCGAAGTTCTGCAGTACTGTCAGCAGGAGTCAGCCTATACTCTGAACTGCTGATCTCCAGTTAGACTATCCACAAACTTATGTGGAAAACTCCTGCCACAACGATGGATTGGGAACGACTAATGTACGACGATCCTGTTCAGTCGATGAAGTCCGGTTCAACGGTCGACACGTCTCAGATAAGTGACTCGCACGAGTTCGACAGCTGGTTGTCCGTTCCAAGTGCACACGACGGCTTGCCGGCCACGTCAGCTGTTACGACGACGGCTGCGTCGCGCCAGCAGCAAACCGTCAACCCGGTCGTGCCGCTCGTGGTCGAGGCCAAGGAGGCTGAGGACGACGACGAGGGAGAGGTCAGGCGGCCGAGCCGACGTCGAGAAGACCGCGTGCCGATGACGTTGACAGCCGCTGAATCTTTCAAGTTTCCATCATCATCCTCACGCCAGACAGTCCACCGACAATCAATCGCCTGCAATCCGTCAGCCTTCAGCGGTCATGGCGATCTACCAACGACGACGAACATATTTCACCAGCCGGCATTCATCCCGCTCAGCGTCTGCACGCCGAAGGACGAGCCGCAGACGGTGCCGTGCGTCGCGGACGTCGGACGGGTGGAACGGAAGCGAGAACGCAATCGTCTGGCGGCGCAGAAATGTCGACAGCGCAAAGTGGAGCAGATCTCCATGCTGCAGGAGCGAGTGCAGATGCTCAACCGAACCAAAGTTCAGCTCGAGAGAACCGCCGACGAGCTACGTCGCCAAATCAGCCTACTTCAGCAGCACCTCCGCCAGCACATCAGCGCCGGCTGCCAGCTTGCGAACCGTAGACAATTGCACACTGTGCAGGCAGGTTCATTAGGTTGAAAGACCTGTCGCTGCCTACAGCTGGCACCAACTCAAGAGTTACAGTCGAATTTTGGTATTTTGACTACACGCCGTATTCTATTGTGCTAAATATCGGCGTCGAACTTCGTCGAATACTTCTAGGTCTGTAGGAAATTTTTTTTCGAATTTATGAGCACTTGACTAACTAGAACAGGGGTTCTTAATCTGGGGAAACTGCTTCCTAGGGGGTCCGGAAAAAGGAGGTGCAAGAAGTGGTCTCATAAGTTAGAGAAATTTACTGAAACTTTCAAATTCAAAGTCACGGAGAAGCTTTCTTCTAAATTACCAAACAATCTCAGACTATCTCTTTTGCCTCCGCCATCGAAGAATCAGCGGCGGAGGCATGATGTTTTGCGGTCATCCATCCGGCAGGCCGCTGTCCATCCGCTAACATTTATTTCGCGTGCCACGATATCTACTTAGTGTAAGGATTTCGATGAAACTTTAATTGGTACAGACTGAACACGTGCATGGGGGCATTAATGAAAAGGTGTTCAAGGTCAGAGATCGAGGATGATCAGACCGAATGCCGTAATAGCTGAGGCATGCATGTCAACGTGTGGCGCCGAAGCTTACTCGCTTTTACCGTGCGACTGCATGTAATGCGACGCACGGTATTTCTAAGGCCTTTTTGTCCGTCCGTCCGTCCGTCTGTCAAACGCGTGGATTGTGCCAAAACGAAAGAAACTTGTGCCCATCTTCTTATACCACATCATTCATCCTAGTTTTCTGACAAGAAGAATGGCTGGTGGGGGCGATCCCTGCTACCTGAAATTTTGGGGCAAACTGACCCTGTTGGAGCGAAAACGCTGATTTTCAATGGATAATCGCTCGTAGCGCCTCAGATGTAACAGCTATCGAAAAAGTTCAATTAACACTAATGAGAAGTCCTGCACTACGCTACGCGCTTTCCAGTGAGCCTAGGATGAATATGAAAATCGTACGTTGCCCCAAGCACCTCAAAGGGGGACTCAAACACGCAAAAGGGCCGTTTTCCGTGTAAAATCGCACTTCTCTTGAAGAAAGTCTGCTACGAAGTTTATTTGTGTGAAAACCGTCAGTGACAAAGTTGTGAGGCATTCACTGGCCTATTTATCCGTGCAAAAATGGTTCGCGGGGCACGTCCATATACTACGTGAAAATTTGGCCTAAACGCCGATTTCCTATGAATATTCGCTCATAGGGCCTCAGCTGTAACATCTAGCGAAAACAGTTCAATTAACACGAATAGGAAGTGTAATATGGGCTTTCCAATAAGCCTAAGTTGAACAGTGTATGTTGCCTCTAAGCCCCCCCCCCCAAAGGGGGCTAAAAAACGCAGTGTCCCAAATTTAAACAATAATCTGCGAGGACTTCGAAATGATACGAGATAGGATGTCAGTATTGATCACTAATAGGAAGTCGCATACGGGCTTTCGATTGGTACCGAGTACCGACATCGGTGACCTTGAATGATCTTGAACGGCGCAATAGCCCTCATTTTGCGTTATTTGAACGAGATCGATAGCTTTGCAGGCCGATTATGTCATAGTGGTTGAAGATAAACCTATGTCCGCAAAATATCGTCTCCCAGTTACATTTGGCCAAAACTGCTTCATGCAGCAGTCGCACGGTCTCTTTGCGACAGCTAAGCTTCTTGTTTATTTTAAACGTAACTGCATGCAGTTAGCACCGCCAGTAGCTCGACATTATGTAAATTTGTCACTATAGGCACTAGTAGACACGTTGTTTAGACAGAGAGAGGTGTGAGGGTTTTATGAACCGGTTAAGAATGCATGAACCAAAAAGGTTAAGAACCCTTGAATTAGAAGAATTGACCGTACTGCAGCTGTTAAAAGCGCTAATTGTTCTTACCAGCTTCAGGATTCTAATGGCGGGCATATATAAACGTAGAAGCGTTTATTAATTTATGTATGATATTTATGTCTCGTTCTATGCACAGTGTATTGCTAAGGCCGGACAGCCGCATTACAGCTACGTATTTTACATGATGAAACGTGTTATAACTGTGCTGATATTACGCATGACGGCCGGCCGTAATGTAGTAAGCTACGTTAACGCATGCGCTGCATTGTGCATTAGGCTAGGCCTATCTACACGTGTATACTGGTTATATAGGACGGTGTTATTAAATCATATGTCTTCTCGACTTATTGTCGGTTCTTGTCGCCGTGACTGCACTTCTTATAAACTGTGATTGTAATCGTAACGAAACAGTCACTTTGTATTGCTTTTCCTACAATTCTGACCTGCATCTGCTCGTGATTTTCCGCAATCGTGACATTTATACGGTACGGATCTATGCAGTGGCGGTCTGGCGGATGCGATATCGCACCTGCTTTCTCGGGCGTGTTTGGGCTGTGTTGAAGGGGAGGCCTTCTACATCGCTAATTTTATTCAGCCTGTGACCTACATGTAGGAATACAGATGAATTCGGTGTTGAGCCAAGCCACATTATCTCCTGTTACTAGTTCACTACTGTGTGCAGCAGCTACAAAGACAAGAAGCTTAGCTGTCGCAAAGAGACCATGCGACTGCTGCGTGGATCAGTTTCGACCAAATGTAACGGGGAGACGATATTCTGCGGACAAGATAGGTCTATCTTCAACCACTGTGACGTAATAGGCATGCAAAGCTATCGAATTCGGTGAAATAAGACAAAATAAGGGCTACGCCATTCGTTCAAGGTCACCGATGTCGGTACCAATGGAAAGCCCGTATGCGACTTCCTATTAGTGATCAATATTAACGGAAATCCTATCTCGTAGTTTCATAGTTATCGCAGATTATTGTTTAAATTTTCGGACGCTGCGCTTCTGATCAGGGGCGGTTCTAGCCGAAAATTTCTGGGGGGAGGGGGGAGGGCTGGCCCTCAGGGCGAGTCGAAGCGCCGCAGGCGCAGAGGTGGGTGGGGTATGGGGAAGGGGTGTTTCCTTCCCCATCGGGCCCCCTCCCCAGAAATTTTTTTTGAATTTTGCCTCGAAATGGCGAGATTTCCTGCATATTTACGGATTGTTAAGAGTTAAAACTTCACTGAACTGCAGTGCAGCTTACTATTGAGATTAGTGGACCTAGTTAACGAAATTTGTCATCCAGTAAAACATTAAATTATGTAGCCTAACATTATGTGTCGTCTTATGCAGACAACACAAAAAAATCACAATGGCAGCTGGTTCAGTAAGCTCTGCAAATGCTAGCAGTAGCTATATACAACGATGTAAAACAGTAAAACACTACAACGTACAAATCTCTAGTCACCGAACACAAAGTTAACCAGCACATAGCTGTATCAAAGCAAACAATCACATACTGTATATATGCTAAAAGACTAGGTACTAGGCCTATTTCGTCATATCTACTAAGGCGGTCGTCACACAAAATTTAATAGTAAATAAGCAACAAATTCTGCCAGACTCAACATACCGATTACCGGTCGAAGCGTAGTTAGTGTCCCCCTGAAGCAGAGCAAAGATATGGAAGTTTTGGGAGATAAAAAGTAAATCAATTTATCTTTTAGTTGGCGCTGCCAGTGACAACTGATTCGGGAATGGGTCCCTGAAAAGTGGGGGCCTGGGAGAAAACTGGCGGCCCAGTCCCCGGCCTAGACCGCCACTGACTGAGATTATTGTAATAGCATCGGCAAGCAGACGCTACAGTCGGCAGGGACGGACCCAGAAGGCACGCCTGGGAGTGAGGGGGGATAAAGGGGTTCGAGGTACCGAAGGCGCCGAGGCCGAGACGCCGATTGCCTCGAGAGGTGAGGAATGGGAGCGGGTTTCCCCCTCCCAAATCGACTAGACGTGTCTGGGGAGCGTGGTGAGCTCCCATGGCGAACGGATTTCAGTGCTTTCCAAGCGTCATAGAATGCCTCTCGTTGAGATGTCTCCGTTGTCTGTCGTAAATTGACATCCGTCTGAAGAAGTTTGTTCGTGGAAAAAAACATAACATTTAATCGTCTAGGGGGGGAAAGGGAAATTGCTCTCATCACCCCATGGATCCGACACTGGCAGTGGACACCGCAAAGCCACAGAGGAAGAGGGCGACCCAGAAACACCTGGAAAAGGAATCGCCTTGAAAAGGGGATTTGGAGCAAGAAACGTGGCCGGTGCATTGGCTTCAGGTGTACAGCTGGAGAAAAACGGAGGCGGCAGAATAAGACAGAGCTGGATGTAGTCGAGTGGTCCGAGACCTGCGCGCCACTAGGAACGACAAGGCATACATCAAGTCGACGTGTGCCTTCACAATGTGGCAGTTCCACTTCCACATCAGTGACTCCGCTACAATTTCGAGACATTCATCTGTTCATGCTGTGGCCATTCAGTGATGCGCGAAATTCAAAATTTTCTGTTCATGAAATCAACATGCTAAAATCAACCGCACACTGTACCTCATCGGGTGCATCAGAATTCACCGAAGTGATCTGAGAATTTTTAAAAATTTCCCACGAGAAACATCTGATCCTCCGCTGTGAAAAGGGAGATCGCTTTGCAAGGTAGAAAGAACGAAAGTAATAAGTAAGCATCACCTTTACAAAAATACAGTATTCGCCACTTTATCCACGTGATCATGTTGTAGTAGTCAACGAATAATATATAAATAATATATACAGACAACACAGAATAACACAAATAACAAGCGGCTCATAAGCTGAGACGCTCAGTTGGCCTATATAAGCAAGATGACCTACAAACCCAGTAAACTAGGTCAGACTGACCTAGTTTTTGGTTTGTGATCAGAGTATTGAGTCCAACGTGCAGCGGTTATGATTTGTGCCACCCTGGTTAACACACAGACAGACAGGTTTTGATCAGTTATACTATTAGCTCAGCCAGCTGAGCTAAAAAGCACAGTTTGTGAATAAAACCTGAGAAGAACGCACAACAATGCAATGCACAGTGACTACATTGCAATCGCTGTAGAAAAACGTGTAGGCTACATGATTGCAAAGAATTAACAAAAAACTATTTCTCACGACATGATACAGTCAACGTTACGCCCAACAGTACAAGGCCATAACCAGGGGAGGGGGTGTTTCAGGTGTCAACACACCCCAAAATAGAATTTCAAAAAATTATCACGGAAAATCCAGAAAAAACACTTTTGCTTCATTTTCAAGATTCTGTTCAACAAAAATAGAACAACACTTTGCAGCACCTGACGCGTTCCAGAGCTCTAAATACATCAAAAATGCATTTGCAGCTGGGTCTCTGCCCCGGACCCTACTGGGGGAGCTTATAGTGCTCCTCGAGACCTCTAGCTGGATTTAAGGGACCACTTCGTGGCGAGGAAAGGAAGAAGAAAGGAAAGGGAATGCAGAGAAAAAAAGGAAGGAAGAAAAGGGAGGGTGGAGGGAAGAAAACACCCCTGGAATAAATTCCTGGTTACGACCTTGTGTTATGTATAAAGAGTGACACGATATTTGAAATTATCCCAGCCCAACACCAGCCCCTCCACATCCCATCCCCATCACCACCTCATCCCAACGTGGTTCACGCCAACTGCCCATCCCGTAAATATTTCATTCCCACCCATCCCCGCATGGTTGAATCTCATACCCACCGTATCCCATAATTTGTTTCCATCCGCACCCATCTCCACATGGTCCTTGCTCCTATCCCCATGATTTTTTTCCATCCCACCCTATCGCCATGCGGTTCATCCCCATCGCCACCCTATCCCCACAGATTTTCCGTCCCCACCCTATCCCGACGTGGTGCATCCCCATCCCCACCCTACCCCCATGATTTTTTCAATCCCACCCTATCCCCACGTGGTTCATCCCTATCCCCATCCCACAGAGATGTAGCTGTTCTTATGATACCGTAATGAATCAGTAAGTGTTGGTGTGTTACATGATCTCAGCTACTGGAAGTTCCTTCGTCAAGATACAACATCAGCAACTACGGTGCTTTCATAAACAAGCACATGTCAGCACGTTATGTTCTGTAAACCCTCTAAAAACTATTTCCAAACCAGAACGAACCAGCTTAAAGAGTACGGACCAAAATTCATGCAGACCAGAGGACCTGAAACAGCTGTACGTTACATTCTCATTACAACCATTCACAGCCGTTATCACAGTAGCAACGCAAAAAAATCATTCCCATTTGCGCGGTATTCCCGGCTATTACATACCCACTACCACGGTCCAACTGTGCAATACGTATCTACTCCCTTGGCATTGCCGTGTCACTCCTAATTACGTCTCACAACCACAGCATGTTAATGATGCTATTGGTGATGCTTGACATATGACAGCTCCGTATAAAACGACACATTGAATGTTTCGATTCCGACAGCTTCGTCATGCGTCCGATTGTAGTGCAGCTGTTCGAGGCAGTTGAGCGCTGTAGGTTCAAAGTCGAGATGAAATTTATTGGCAAAGAGTTCAGGACGGCTGACCAGTAAAGGCAGATCACCAATGCCAAGTATGCACACACTTCGGACGCGTTTACCGCGACATGGCCAGTTGAACGGGCCATCACCCCAGTTCTTGAATCGCGCAATAAACTGATTACGATATTTATCCGTTTCTGCTGGACCTAAAAGTACATACGTTTCAAACACAAACTCTCTAATTTCTGCCAATTCCTTTTTATGTACTGCAAATAAACAGCAAACATCACGCTACGGCATCACACATTAGACGGCTGCAGCAGTTATTACAGTAAACTGACAATACAATTAAATAAGCTTATATTCACTACATGGCACAAAGTATTCATAGATATGTACATAAAAATGCTTACAGATTAACATAAAGAAAGTAAACCTAAAAATTGCTGAAATTTACCACTGAAGTCAATCAAAACTTTAAAATTCATACAGTAAGCTATCTAGCACCCCTGAAAATAATAAAACCGTGTTCAGAAAAAAGTGGTATATTTTGTTTTTGAATATAACTTCACAACTACAGACTCGACTTTCTTACAATTTTCAGTGACCATTACTGAGTAATTAGTCTACAAGTACTGGTGCAGAGACGCTTATAACATAAAAAGTGCAAAATATACATTTTAAAAATTCCGCAAATGTACAAACCTAAATAAGCCCCGGGAACTCCAAGCTTTGGACTGTGATTCAGCGAGGAGAAGAAAGTCTCATCTGG
>Ga0049105_1001356_pt1 | contig 10714 bp, 6 predicted proteins | sample WorMetvaBAHAMAS1_FD_61260 | JGI IMG/M metagenome (GOLD analysis project Ga0049105, IMG submission 61260) | Worm MetaG Olavius vacuus BAHAMAS.1 | ecosystem: Host-associated > Annelida > Digestive system > Unclassified | place: Germany: Marburg | collected 2013-04-09 | reverse complement strand
GAACAGTGATGTGATGACTGATGTTATTCTTATGATGGGAAACCGTATGCAAAACCATAAATGCAACGACGTGGAGAATGCTTTTCCGATTTTCATAGTGAGTCGCCTTGTAAGGGTGCACACGAATTCACATCACAATGGTCATAACAAAATTTGATTTTTGCTGTTTCCGACGTGTAATAAATAACTAGACCCTTACACTAAAGTGTTAAACTGATGTTCAGTTTTTAAAATTAATTTTTATAATAATGCTATGGCTTTCTATTATCTAACCGACGGGCCATAAAAACACACTTATAGATTCTGTTGCGGCAGCTGATTGAACAATGTGTTTTCATGGCCACTGATTCAATAAAAAGACATGAAATTGTTACTTTTGCGATGTAAAATAAAAAATGCAAATACAATTTCAAGTGACCATTAGACGGTCCCCATACCCCCTCAAAATGGGCTCTGCTAAGAACCGATGTTCCAAGCCCACTCGTGTCTGTTGACAAAATCCTTTGATCATCTTCATTTACCAAAATGATAAAAACACATAAAAGAAAGAGAAAAATACAGTAATAACAAAAACAACCTTAACTATAAGCAATGCAGAACATATTAAACAGATATTAAGTACTAATAAACCTTATCATCATGAGCAGCATTTGCCAAAAATTTCTCAAAACGTCTCTGGAGCTGTACAGATGGCAATTCGATATGCAAGAAATACCTGCACTGTTCGATAACTGCTATGTTAGAGCTTTGTTCGTCTTCTTTTTGCAAGAGTCACAAGTTACAACAAAAACTGCAAAGTTATCCGACAACGAACATACCATGTCGGTCTTCGGAACTTTCTTCTTGAACATCTTCTCACAGTCTCCAATGTATAAAACTGACGGCTGCAGTGCTGATCCCACCTACAAAAACGCCTCCGACGTCATGCATTTCCCAAGGCCAGAGCAATTCATTCATTCACGCATTTGTTCAACTCAGACCATAGGTCTAGTGGTCTGGCGTGGTGGTTAGCGCGTTGGCTTCGATCATCGAAGTCAATCTACGTCGGGCCTGGTTAGTACTTAGAAGAACGACCATGTCCGGATGCAATTCCCGGTGCCGGACACTTATTTCAGTATGTAACCAACCAGCTACCCAAAGCCAACTCAGCCTTCTATCCCTCCGGGGTCAGTTAATGAGTACCAGCTTCGGCTGGGAAGGCAAAGGCAGGTATGGTTCACTCCGTTAGCGGATGAACGCGGGGTGTGCAAGTAAAACTGTGAGATCCCTTCAGAACGCGTGCCACACCTGAGCACCTTAGAGGTGTGATCACGACGAGGCGCTATTCTACGTTTACCTTTACCTTTACCTTACCATAGGCGTAGCCAGGATGTTCGCCGTGGATGCAGGGCTAGAAGTGGGAAAAAAGTGCTAATATGAACCTTTGTCACTTGCCATCCTTCTCTCTTGTTGCCTGCTATTGTGATGACCTTTTATAGTCATCATCCTTTTCATCTGAGAACTTTATCCAAATTTTGTTGAATTTCGCCCTGTGGGTGCACCTGCACCCCTTGCCCTCCCCCCGCTATGCCTGTGACTCAAGCCACAAAGGTCCATATAGACAGAAGGACAAACAAAGGCAGAGTTTTGATTGGATGCCTTAAGAATTAAGCTGTAATTACTAGTTGGTTGAGATAAGATGCTACAGAAGGCTATTGAAAGTGTGTTGGAAGGACATCTACATCAAGATTGTTAGAGAAAAGAAAAGAAAGGCATAGCATATAAAAAATATTGTCTATGTTCCATTTGTGTTTTTAAATAGGAACGATATAAATGCGTGTATCTCTGCTGTCTGTTCTGATCGTTCTTATACTGTGTATTTTTTCTTTTTTTGCATTGTGTTTTAGTGTATTTGTTTACCTTTTTATTGTCATGTCATGTTTGCTATTTTTTTGTGTGTACTTCGTGTACGATTCATATACTACTAATAATAATAATAACAGCAGACCTGATAAAGGAGAGGAAACTGAAACTATTCGGGCACATCTGCAGGATGAAAGAATAGGTAAATGACTTGTACAGTAATGATAGAAATGGTTGAATGTGACTGACCTTGTAGAAGACCAGCAAGAGGATGGTCTGACAACAAGACGGGTTAGTGTGGCTGTACACTGCCAGCGGCTGTTCAGTTAGCATTGTACAGGAAGAAATGGGAAAAGGAAAGAGTGACAAGATTACATAAGCAGCCCATGTGCTGTGACGTTCAGCTGCCAGGACAACGATATTAGCAAGATGACCTACAAACCTAGTAAACTAGGTCAGACTGACCTAGTTTATTGTTTGTGATGAGGTCTGTGCAAGCAGGAATGATATGTGCCACCCGGGTTTACAGACAGACACACAGACACACAGATAGACAGCTTTTGACCAGATATACTACCAGCTCAGCTAGCTGATCTAAAAACGTAAAAAGAACTCCATTGAATACACCACGCACCTTGAAGACCATATGCATAAGCAGCCTGAGTCCGTCCTTGCCCGGGTACTTGCCAGCGATGTTGGTCGCCGTCAAATCGAACAGGTTAGCGCCGGTCTCGGCACAGATGGCGTGCACCAGCATCTTCTTGCCAGTTCCTCGAGGTCCAGCCAGTAGTACTGAACGTATCAGCGGACTTTTCACATGCACCGCTGACGAACCTGGCAACAAATTCACAGATATTGTCTTAAGATTTATCCTAATATGTGTCATGAGATCATCTTAAGACAAAAGTTACGATGTAGTAAAATTATCTTATGACATGTCTTACGAAAAATCTTAAGACAATAGGCCTATCTGTGAATTCGAGCCCAGTTGTCTTAAGACATCTAAAAGGTGACCGTAAGATATTGTCTTAAGATATAGGTCTTAAGACTGTCGTAACTGTTCTGCGAATTCGCCAGTTGTCATAAGATTGTCGTAAGTCCGAAAATTGTCTAAAGATCGTCCTAAGATCGTCTATGAGTTTGGACCCTGGCATCAATTTACCCACATTTTATGTTGCTATACACAAACAGGCGCTCCTATGCACTGTATATTGTTTCTTCATTAAATTATGGTAAACGAGTGAGCCTCGACGGCACACTTTCAAAATGCACGCATAAATACAAATACGATAATAAAGTGAAAACGAGAAAAAAAATGCGAATATCCGGATAAACTTTACCTCTTCAGAAACTAGACTAACTGTCCTACCTGATGCCGAAAACCGCATAATCGCATCTGTATTCGTCTGGACAAAACAGCGGAACTTGACGGATGGACAGATGGACGGACAGACAGCCCGTGGCTATTACAGCGGTCTGCATTGCCTGTGCTCAGTGCTGTAAAAACAGTTTTGAGATGACGTTTAAAACATTCAATGAAACAACTTAAGAAAGTGGTGCTAGGCTGATACCGAGCGGAAGTATGGTATACTCGGTGACAAGTCGACGAACATCACTCAGTGAAGGCATTGGCTCAATGTTCGCTTGTCGAAGCGTCGTGCCGAGGAAACTGTACTCGCCGACGTAGTCCGACAAAGTGCACTTCGGTGGACGAACGATGATTCCCTCGCTAACCAGCTCCTCGTACAGCGACTCAATTGTTCTAAGCACCACACAGACTGTTGATAAAGTTGAGCATTCAAAGCATTGACGATTAACACGTGGCGTCCTCAGCGATACCTCGGCGAAGATTTGGTACAATCCGGGGAAGGATTAACTAGCAAACTTTTAGTAAGACCGCGGTGTAAATATTTAGTAGTATTAGTACTTTTTATCTGTATGTTCACAAACATACATACATACAATTAAAATCTGCTAACGTCTCGCTTACAGAACAAAGTCCAGCAACGCATTACAATAAAAACATGGAGAAAAAGCGAGAACGATAGAGTAAAACTAAAATGGTAGGTGATAGAAATACTAGAAAAGCTAAAACAACAAGAGTTAGTCAACACAGAATGCCTGATTACAGACATGTGATTTAAGTTTCTTCAGTTGAAGTTCAGTCATTTAAACTGTATGTTTGCAGTGCTGCAGTATGGTGTAAAAAACTGTGACAAGCATCTGTATACAAATGATTCAATTCAGAGTTGTGCCAATGTATGCGCTTGACATAGACATACTCTTAATAAGGCAACTTACTTCCTTACTTACTTAGTTACTTACTTTACTGAACAACAGTGTGGACCCGGTGACTGTGTCTACGTCCCAGAAGGGAAAGTCTACTAAATATGCTCTGCAGAAAACACGTATTGCGGCTCTGTACATTAGAACGACGACAGTGCTTCACAGTCACCGGGTCCACGCTGTTGTGAAGTAAAGGAAGTAAGTAAGTTGCCTTTATTAAGAGTATGTCAAGCGTATACATTACAATACAGTAAACAAACATATGCAAAAACAAACAATAAAATACGAGAGAAAAGAAAAATAACAACACATGACACTGTTAACGACGCTAACAAACTAGTTTAAATGTAGGAAAAAAAGACATCTATTTAGGAACGAGTTCCTGAGCAGATCAAATTCAATTTGAGGCAACTGGTAGTTGTGTCCGCGGCTTTCTAGCGAATTTATTTCTTTGGCATGTTTTAGTTTGGGCAGGAGTGAATGTATGCAATGTCTATTGTGACTACAGTATAAATTTTACCCTCTTCTGATCAACAGAATATGTACGTAACGCCACGAATCATCCAGTCGTACACACGCAAGTATATGAGAGAAAAACCATATTTACAAAATAAAAACCCCACTAATTCTATAATCAGCAATACTAACAATATACAAGAATGACAACCAGACACGCCCTTCAATAACCAAACTGTCGACTCGAAACATATCATGGACGGACATAGTGTCAGCATAATTCACATTTGCCAATTACATACAACGGTAAACCGACTGCAAATCAACAAGTTGACGAACTTCGACAAATGTGGACCAACAGTATCGATTGTTGATACAATAATATTCGTTAAAGTTTTCGTTCAACTTTCACTATTTCGCACTAGATTTCGTAATAATCTAAGTCGGACCACCCGCGAATACGTGTAGGCCTATTTAGTTAGGCGTACTCACTTCCGGTCGCGTAACAAAAATGGCGGTCACATAATTCAATCCGCCATATCCGAAAACCATGCAAACTTCACGGCTCTGTCTTCTATAGAACCAGACTTATTGCGAATCAAATTTTTATGTATACTGCGTGAACAGGAAATTTTGCGCTTATTGCTACAGACATATGCCACCAAAAACACTACCATAATGCTTTGCGGCTGGTAGAAATGTAATCAAAATACAAGCAGACAATGCAAGTGAACACTAAATCTTTCTCAGTGAACCAGTGAAAGCGAACACAATACATGATAATCTCGTCTTTACTACAGTACAAAAATATCACCTACGTGAAGAAGGTCATATTTTTCGTCGGCCACAGACACGGTGCCTATAGTTCCGAGGTTATAGGCCTAATTATAATCCAACACTACACGTGAATACCGGTGACGTACAACAGTGAACAAGTTATCCGCGGCGCCAGCTGTGATTGGTGAATCACGTCACGTGACCGCCAGGTGAGAGACAATCATTATCAGCCTGCTACCTGTTGCCGGTAAGATCTTTCTCCTTGCGCTTGTTGCGCTGATACATCGTCTGATGGCGAAGGTGAATTCCACTGGCGTTCTGGATGCTCGTCTGCGAGTCACGCCTTCCAGGGAGGCAAGAGAGAGATTAGCGTTAAGCAACCCACAGCTCGGAATTAATTAAATTATACCAGAAATGTAAAATAAACGCATGTAATAAAAATACAGAAATACTGAGAGATACAAATAGGAAATAAACATGGTCTAAATTTTCGGTAGTATCACCATTATTATTATTATTTTATTATTAAAAAAGTAACGACTTAAGTGACACCATCACTAGGCAACAGTTGCGGGGGCACTTAATAGAAAAGCACAGATAATGTTGCACGTCTCGTGCTGACAGTTTTACTGTCAATCATCAGAGACAGCGGCAGACTTCCGTCAGCCAAATGACTGACGGAACGGAAAAGATGAGACTTGGTCTCCCGCCGAAATCTCAGTAGCGACGAGGAGGCCCTGGTCTATGGGACTACCATATGGGACTACAGGAGATTGCACAAAACTGGAGACAAAACCTATAATATAATATAGCAATTCAGCATTAACGTTCGTCGTAATAACAGGCGGGCCTAGGTGTAAATTACATACTTCAATGTTACAGTTCGGATGCTTATTGTACCAAAAATACACAAAAATACAAAAACAATCACAAACTGACTATATGAGAGAAGAAAACAACAGTTTCGATACAACATCGCAACATCCAAAAAGCAAGCGACAAAGATGCATAATTTAACCATTCACAGTAGTATCTATGTTCAAATTCTATAGACTATATGTGAAAACTCAGTCTGATATGACGAGCAAAATGACGCTGATTCTAACTTGTGACGCGTTTAGTGACACCGATAGCCAACAGTTGTGAACGTGTAACAGTCTGATCACACTAACTTGCTAACAGTTGGAATGCATCAATAAACGAATGTAAATGTGTATGTTTAGTTGTTTACGATACAACTTTCCGTGCATTCTTTCTGAACAAGTAGTAAAACTCCATAGATAAAAGCAAAAAGCAAAAATTATGGGCATGGGTAAGGGTTACGGTTAGGCTTAAAAGTTAGAACAGATAACTTGTGGCGGACCAAAGGCCTACTGCAAGTTTTCCAAGAAGACGTGATCATGCGTTTCACAGCACCGCTTTAAATAAGCGAATAATGTCGTGAAAAATACGGAAAACAGACGCCCGCGAAAACTTTTTTCCGAGACAAGTCTGGACAAAAATACTGAGGGACATATGAGGAGCGCCAAGAACAAAGTGAAAGAAGGAATATCCGCCTCTGCATGCTGTCCGTCCTCTTCCGCATAATTCTTCTTTCAAAAGGTGGGCTCAAACGTGCATTCCGAGGCTACTTAAAGAACGAATCAAGCCTCTCAACCTTTGTGGAGCTTCTGACTAATTGAAAACCAATCGCTACTACAGGGACCCGCACGCAATAGCCAGTGTAAAAATAGCCTAACCACAACAATAGCCTGTAATTCTCTATAGCGCACAACATGGTGAACAGAGCAGTGCCATGCAGTGAAGCGTAACCAACAGAATAACTGATATAATGACCGACGTAATCTTCTCGGAGATAACGAAAACACCTGTCGTACCTGCTTATCTAGGCCTAGTTATTGGGAACACGCTCAGAATGCCACGGTAACCAACACCCGCAGTACACTGTTTCTTGTGCACTCAAAAAAAGTCTTACCTCCTTCGGGGCGTGGCAGCTACGCCAGTAGTGCAAAAAAGTTGGTTCTGAGCCACTTTTGATCTACGCTTACTTATTTCGCTATGCCTTTTCTCTAGCGACGTTATGGCGTTTGATTACCAGCTACCAGCTGTTTCACTTACACGAACCGACTCTGGGCAAGTTGTTCACACACGAGTACCTCTGTCATCAAGAAGTTTAATGGCGAAACTGAGAAGAGAATGGAGCTAACTTTACCACTATTTCTTTCTCGTGGCGTCCGGCAATGGAGGAGACCCATTAGCACCGGAGTGAACGGCGAGGGTTACTGACGATGGCGATGAGCACCAGAGAAACCGACAGAGATCACAATGAAGCCAAGTGATGTAAGGTAACATGCAGAAAGCTATGATCCAAGTGAATCGTGTTCAAGCATCACCCAAGCCACCCCCCATTTTACCCCGCCCCCTCGTCTTACCTTCCCATCCAAGTCTCCTGCTCATCAATCAAGTGATGCATGTCCATAGCGTCCTCACCGGTCACCGACGGTTTCACGTACATGTTGGCGCCGAAAAAACTACACGTCCGCAAGTACGGACAGCGTACGTCGTACAGTTAGTTGTTTAACAAACACCATCACAGGTTACAGCAACGATTGTTTTCTACCGCCATTAAAAATTCTGACCAGCAATCTTAAACAAAGAACTTTTAGCGATAACGAAAGTATTAAAATAAGCTGAACAAATGTTTGATCATCAGACATTGTCAGTGATTCATGTAGCAAGGCATCGTCACTAAAGTTACGACCTTACGGCGGTGTAGAAATGTGTGTATTATTATTATTATTATTTTTATACCCTTGGGTGTATAGTTCCCAAGGGTTAAAAGCAAAAATGTAAAAATCAAAATGTATCTTATTATTATTATCTCTACTGTTTTGACTGTTTTTGCTGGTTGTTTTGCTGTTTTTGTGTGTCTATGTGTGTTTGTGTGTTTTCGTATGTAGCAATGGACCATTGTGTCTGAGACAAATAAAATAATAATAATAATAATAAATTATAAGAAACATGTGAAATGGGACTGTCAACGGCCATTGATACTGCAAGCACTGGTTTAAATAAATAAACCAATTGATGAAATACTCAATAAAAAACTAACTCATTCCAGGTTCACACTGAGCTGCAGCAGCAACATAAAGGTAAAAAGTACGACTAAACTCGAGAACTAACATAGAAGTTGATAGGTTCGTGTCTGATCACCGAAGTTTTGCACCATCAGGCCCTAAAATTTATGAGACTCTAGTTTCAGACAAATTATCATTAATGTAATAATTTCTGCTACCGCAAAGAGCACAGCGCGTCCGTCGTGCTTAGTTGGCGTACTTCATGACATTTCTCGGGAGAAAATCTGTTGATGGCTAACCAACCGCTTTTACGTAATTGCCATGAAAGCTACCGAATTCGGCAAATAACGCAAAATAATGGCCATTACGCCGTTCAAGGTCTTTCAAGGTCGCCGATTTTGGTACCAATCGAAAGCCCATATACGACTTCTGGTTCCCATTAGTCATTAATACTAACTTACCTCCTATCTTGCACCGTTTCAAAGTTATGGCTGATTATATGTCAAATTTTCGCTAGCGACAGTGGGTCGCTTCACTTTAATGCCTTCACTGGAGGTGTTCCCCTGCGAATATCGCCATCCGATGAAAACTATATTCTTTGCGATACATTTCAGTCCGAGAATGTATCGCTGTATCTTCAACCACATTTACGTAATAGGCCCCAAAAGCTACCGAATTCGGCGAAATAAAGCAAACTACACGGCCATTACGCCGTTCAAGGTCATTCAAGGTCACCGATTTTGGTACCAATCGAAAGCCCATATGCAACTTCCTATTAGTGATTACTACTAACTTACCTCATATCTTGCACCATTTCCAAGTTATGGCCGATTATTGGTCAAATTTTCGATATCGACATGGGAGTGCCTCACTTTAACGCCCTCGCTGGGGGTGATCCCCTGCGAATATCCGGATGAACTTTACCTCTCCAGTCTCCAGTCTCCAGACAGGATTGTCCTAATCTATGCAGAGAACCGCACGATCGTATCTTTATTTGTCTGGACAAAACACCGAAACGTGACGGAGAGACAGATGGATGGACAGACAGACAGACAGACAGACAGACTGTAGCTATTACAGCGGTCTGCCTTGCCAGCAATGCGGACGCGCTGTAAAAAATGGAATAAAATATAACCAACCCTTAAAGAAGCAAGGCCCTCAGTGCTAGGGGTGTTTACAGTGAGACAAGATTGACACCATCATCAAAAGCGTTTGTTCAGTAGCAAAACGTGTAACAGTGTAACAAACTGTTCATTTTAAGTTGCAGGCTTTGCGAAAGAAAGCGATACCTATCCGGCGTCAAGTCTTTCATCTTCTTGCCCTTCTTGCCGCCCTTCTTTTTGCCTCCCTTCTTTTTCCCCTTCCCCTTCTTCCCTTTCTTTCCCTTGTCGCGGTCGATCGCCTAGAATGCACAAACACAACCATTCTTAACAACAGGAACGACGCTTTGATGGCTTTTGGCACAAAAAAATCAACAGAAAAAGCGAAGGCGTAGCCAGAACAAATGGGAAGCGTACCCCCCGATCCCAAGAAAATATTTAGCGCCGGTAATGATTAAAAATTTTAACAGGCGAAAACCGGGAAAGAAAATTAGCGATTGATTAATACACAAAGAGACTAAATAAGCCTCGACTAGCGTCCATCCTGCGATTACTCCGTATCTATGGTCGTATGTGATTTGAAACCCCAATCATAAACGCTGGCTACGCCGCCGGCAGGAAGGCAAACAAAGTCGCGGAAATATTGGACCAACGGTGTCGGTTGATCAGTCATTGATCAGTTCTCATCAATGACATCAACGCGTAGACATCAGATACGTCACACGAAACACAAAGTACGACAACAGCTATAGCAAGAGCAAGCATTAAAAATACTTTCGACGAGAACTCGAATGAAGAAGTCACCTTTTATATCCGGCTGCACTAACATCGCCACTCAGCTAAGTACCACTGATCTTACGTAACTATAAATACTCAAATCTCTCGAACAGTGCACAGCCTACAGTCGTTACATAACGGCAAGTATATATACATCTTTATTCGTCAAAACTGGTAGCAAATAAACATGAAAAAAAAACAGAAAAACAGACAGAGTAGAAACTGAACTAAGGGATAAATATAGGTTATCGAATTGAGACTGAAATTTTGCCAAAAACACAGTCACATTCGGCGAACTTTTTCCCAAACCTTTTGACACGATCAGACCAGAGAGTACTAGGCAGTTTAACATCAAAATATTGTCGACAATTATTGATAATGTCCATGTCAGTAGTGTTA
>Ga0049105_1001355_pt1 | contig 10718 bp, 11 predicted proteins | sample WorMetvaBAHAMAS1_FD_61260 | JGI IMG/M metagenome (GOLD analysis project Ga0049105, IMG submission 61260) | Worm MetaG Olavius vacuus BAHAMAS.1 | ecosystem: Host-associated > Annelida > Digestive system > Unclassified | place: Germany: Marburg | collected 2013-04-09 | reverse complement strand
ACACACACACACACAGACGCAAACCGATTTTATAATCTGTCCCATGCTATATGCTATAGCTATGGGACAGATAAAAATTTGTAATTCACAACTCGAAAGTTTCACGCTCAATAGTTCTTTTTAATACACCAAACCAAATACAACTTATAAGAAAACATCGACAGTTATTTACGACAATTTGACATGTCAACAGATGAATTCAGTAACACAGGCTTTTCGAACATTCGCAAAGTAAGAGAAATTTTAAGTGCATAAAATTAACAGCCAACCTGAAGTGTTAGCAGGAGCAGAAGGACCAGTATCACCGAGACCAACTGACACAAGACTTAGAAGTCGCAGAAGTCTATCGGTCAACAACTGACTTCGCCGTACTACAGGATGTGCCACCATTGTCATCAGCTGGCCAAGTGCCGACGCCTCAAAACCAGAGCCCGGCACACTAGTGGTTTCACTCAGACTACCATTGCTACTGCTTCCACTTGGCAACCGCTGGAGGCTCTTTCCACGCTTTCCACCGACAGCGTTGTCCAGCTTTATCAGCAGGTTCCAGAAATCGGTCGACCCAGAAACTGAAGACCCACTCGAACCTGTTGCCGACGAAGCTCCAGGACTCAGCTGCACTGAAGGCGTCTTTGGCGTTGTCTTGGCTTTGTCGATGGCTGTTGTCAAGTCTGAATCGGCTGACTGTGCATTAGGCAAAAACGCATTTGGAAAACTTTTTGCAAGAGAGATTAATGTGTCAAGGACGTGTCTGCAGACAAGCGGTGATGCCTGAGGATGGATTGATATGCTCGAAGAGCCGGCAGGCAGAAGAAAGCCACGAGATGAAGAATGACCGCTTGCACGTTTGGCACCACGCTGCAAGTGGAAAACACTGGCCTGAGAGCCAAGAGCAGCACACAAATAAATATTAAGCCATGATGGTAGGTCATCGCCAGGTACAAACTCGGAGTCAGGACTACTTGTGCCAACAGATTCGGCTGAAACTGTCGACTTTTTCTTCATGCGAGCAGAAAGCGATGATGTGGTCTGCAGTTCAGATCGCATGCCATCAGTGAGGTGCTGAAGCACGGACAGCAGAGTGCCAATAATCCACGACCGTGTCTGTGGATGGTAGCAGAGGTTACGGAGGACACGGTGCAGACGGCTTGTGTTGAGGCGGGACTCGTCAATGAACAACAGCACCAAAAGGCAGGTGAGTGCCTCATGGTCTAACAGATGACGACCACGAATACTGGCTGCGGACGGCGTCCACGACGTTGTCTGGTTTGACCGGTTTGTACTCCAGCCCCAGTGTGAGCCCGAGCTTCTCATGGACAATGGACGCATTGCCGTAAAGCGGGCAGTTGACGGCCGACTCTGCAAGCCTTGTACACAAATTCATAAACTCTTCATTACTTGCTGCTATAAAATATAAAACGAAAATAACAAAACTAGCAAGCATCTCAGCAACCAATAACCGAGATCTGCACTACGAAGTTACCATGCAAAATCCAATGTAATGGCAGCATAATTCTGTTCCGATATTCTTACGTACTTAAAAACACTTTAAAAACTTATAATAATATCCACTAGCTCTTTCTAAGCGATCTACGGGCACTAGGCTGGATGTGACAATTAACGATACATATACAATGAAAGCTGGCAAATTACCTATCAATCACATAATTAATCATTAAAAATTTTAATGATTTAAAATCACATAATTAAGAAAACATTATAAAGTAAACAACTTTTTAGCTCAGCTAAATATATCATCAGCAAACAGCCATCACTGTTTTTTCCATAGACTGTCGACATTTAAGAGAACGAATAAAAACATTCACTAACTGTGTCTTGTTGCATGTATTTCATCCTGTGTCTTCAACTAAAATGTTGACAGTCTCGAGTCTAATCACTGTGTCTTGTTGCAAGAGCTGTTGAAAACTAATTAACGAAAACAGTTTTCTTGGCCAATTTATAACGCTTGTTAATTATCGTCCTGTTAAGTATTAAAATTTTTTGATCGTCAACAGCCTGAATATATAAATACCGGAATGTCGCAGAATGCCGGACAGAAGACCCGCACCCTGAGCAAACAATCGTTCCTGCACAAGTCGTCGATGACGTTCCTCCACTTCACGACGCAGTACATTAGCTTCGGCTGCGAGATCCGACGGCAGCACGGCGACCATACTGTCGTCCATGTCGGCAAGCACCTGCTGACGTAGTGACGCTGGCAGAGACTGGATGAAGCTAGCTGGGTCAAGTGGTGCATCGTTGCTCTCACGGTTCTGATCGGCTGCCAATCTAGACTGCTCGGCTCTCTGCTGCGCCAGTACCTGAGAACAATATTGATATCTCTAACCAAAAGCAATGTCCCTCTGCAATACTAACAGTAACTTTTGTCTGCCCTCTAGCAACAAAAAAATGCTTCTAACATTGTGCACTTTCCATCTGAGGATGTATCCGATTATTCATCTATAGCATTTAATTACTTCTGCAGCACTGTAGCAATAATGGACAGATACCTTTTATGACCCCATCAGTGAATCGACCAATACATGTCATCAAACCCATATTCCTGTGTGAGATCCACTGCTTTAACCTTGAGCAATGGATGCTCAGTAGTCAGTAATTTTCATTTCATACTTGTCGGTCAATAGCAAACGCTGTGACAACTGTAAATAGGCCACTGCACACCAAGCATAGTTAGCAACCAATCATCTGCAGTTCATCTCGTGCAACTTAATATTATATCATATAAGCTTTGGTTAAAAAAATAACCTGTTTGGTGCAACCTGCCACTAAGCAGTCAACATGCAGTAATGTTTCCGAGACAAACCTCTTCCTGAATATGCGGAGGTAAGGCAGCAAGGAACTCGGGATTGACTTCAGTGACACCAAGCGACTGGGCTTCCTGCTGAACTTGCTGTGCCCGTTGCTGAATCCGCTGCAGGCGCAACTGCTCCATTATCACTTCCTGGCGGATGTTCTCGGGCAATGCGGCCAGGAATGACGGATCCACACCCTCTGGCAGCACGACATCTGCACAAGCCATTGTAACCAATTAATGCAAACTAGCCACATCAAAATGTGCAGGATAGAATTTCAGTCCCTATTGCAAAGTGAATCTCCAGTATCATACAACATTACAGCTATTAGCTTCTATGTGGAGTGAGTGAGTGAGCAGTTTCTTAATGGCACATCAGCACATATTAGGCTATTCAGCGCCATTCATTCATTCAGTGCCGTTCATGGTATGGCAAATTTACTTAAAAGATGGATATAATCAATCTATGTGGAATGGACATGGGCTATAGCAGGTATGAACATTCTATCAACATACATGATATGCCTATATATCTGCTTTATGGTAACTTTACAAATTCATTACTTGTATCATGTTTCACTATCATACTGTTCAAATGCTTACTCTATTATCAAACGAACAAGTACACAAAAAATTCATTATCATGTAATTTGTAGTTAACACAGTTCTTAAACATGCGTTAGTTTGCAAAATAACAGTAAACCATAAAAAAACGTGACATTTTATTGTTGACTATAACTTTGGCTAATCTTAACCGATTTTTATAGTTTTTATATCATTTTAATAGGGAAGAAATTCTACATGCGACTGTAGTAAGTTATTGTCAAAAGTGAATCAATGACATTTTTAAAGACCACAGCATACAAATAACACCAAAACAAGACCAGGTATTATGAACATATGCTACAGAAGCAGCCAGCAAACTGCATTCAGAGATACCTCCAAACATGACTGGCTGCTGACCAGATGCCGTGGCACCTGTCGACGAGCCCTCACCAGCGTCAGCAGAAGTACTGAACACAACCGACATGCACCATAATGCGTTACTGTAAAAAATCATAATGTAACAATTCTTTCTTATATGTACAAGAAACAACTGCAAACTGTTTGTGCGATTTTTTTGACATGCACAACTGAAGTCACACTCGTATATATGAACAAAACACAACTCATCACAACGGCCAAGTTTAACAGGTGCTCTACTAATAACACTAACCACAATCCATAACAGAATTTGGAAATATTCTCAGTAAGATGATAATACTCAACTTCTCACTGTATACAGACCAAGTAAGGCAGAGTGCACACTGCTCCTCTCAGAAGCACGGTTATCTCCCTTCTGTAAACCACTAAGCCCACAACTGAATATACCTCAACTCTTCTGATGCACGACCAGTGAATTCCATGCCAGACAAACAACTATTTTCCCAGATGGGCCTCTCCACTCTTTGGCTGGTTTTGCTGGTACCAAATTATACTGCATGGAGACAAAAATGTTGTGTGAACAACTTGCCCACTGTCATTACATGAAGTGGAACATCTGAGAGTCGAACCTGTGAGGAGTGTGCAGTTTAATAACGGCGTATCAGCACATACTGGGCTGTTTAGTGCCTTACGATGGTGCAGATATAATCGAGGCTATTTAGCTACAGTAAAAATGAGTAACGAACAACGAAGATGAGAATAAAAATGAATGTCAATATGGTAAAACAGTGAAAAAGAGAGATAATGATGTGAGCTTATAACTGATGCTACGCAGTTACAATCAAATATGGGTAACAAATACTACAGTTAGTGATAAAAATGAGCATCTTTAATTACATCGATGATGTTTCGACTGTCGACACTTTCAGGAATGTCTGTGGGCACTTGAACCCAAGTCCAACATTCTGACCATCACCAGGATACTCTTGCATAATACAACACTCGCTGCTAAATGGATCACTGGGTGCTGAAGAACAATAGATGAGAACAGACAGGTAAGCACATAACACACCTGGCTGAAGGCTGTGCTTCAGATGCAGTGGCAGTCACGGTAACGGCAGCCGCAGCAGTGGCAGCATCACTAGGCAGAGAACTGCTGGCTGACGATGAGCTGGCAGATGAAGTACTCTGGGGATCAACGGCTATCTGCATCACGCTGCTGTCACCTGCACAATAACAACAGACATGTGATATGGCTGGATCATTCTACCATCAGTTACCGGCCAGTCATGCAGCAACGACAATGCTGACGGCGTCACAACTGACCACAGAAAGAACAATGACAATGAGTGTGTGAGTCGTTTCTTAATGGCACATCAGCACATATTAGGCTATTCTATGCGTGAACAACGACAATGATGCCTATCATTATAACTATTATGCTACCATTACAATGTTAAACCACTATAACAGTTTGCAGTATGGCTTAGTGGCACTTTATGCATCTGACAAAGGCACACTTGTTAGTGTCATTTTGTTTTTAGGTGCCACGTATAAATTTTCTTACATACTTACTAGACACATAATAGGTCATTTTGTCTATTAGTTTCCAGGTAGTCAACTGAAACGGTACTGACAACAAATAGAAAAACAACCGAGAGAAAATATGCGAAAACCAAACTTATGTGTAGCTCACTGCTCACCTGCTGAAGCTGAGCTCATGTCAACTGCTGCATGCTGCTCAGCTGATTCTACGAGATGTTCGGCTTCAGCCTCAGTGACAGATTCCCTGAACAGTGACAATGCACTGGATAACCAATGTGCTATAAGCGTCCACAACCTATAAGCAGAAGTATGCAAATTCAGACATAATGCCCAAAACAATTTACATTATGTGAGTGATTGATTAATCTCTTAATGGCAATCGGCACATAATAGACCATTTACTTCCATAAAAATATTACATCACTACGTGTCAGTGTAGTAGAGGCTAAAGATAAAAATGTACATACAAAATCAAGGCTATTCAGTTGCAGTAAAATGTAAATAACAAATACTAGAGTTGATTTCAAAACTCACAATGTGCACACAACAACACATATGCTAACAAAAGTGTCCAAAGTAATAACTACTTATATTTATATTTCACTAGTCTGTCGGCACTTCCAATTACTGCAACTCAATAACTTATCATTAACAAAACATAACACTTACCGGTACTTCTAGATTACAGCACAACACACACAACTCAGAAGTTGGATCTTAACACAGCGAAAAAACTAACAAAGACCTTGTCGAGTCCATGTCAACTGATGAAGCCATGCTCATGTCGAGTGCAGTTAAATACGCAGAATTTTCAGCTTCAGACTCGCCACCCGACTCCCTGCGTAAAACAAGAAACAGCTTGCTAAAAGGGGAAGAAATAGCCACTTGCTGCATTGCTGAACAAACGAGACATGATGAGCGACTAGTTTACAATCTCAGCAGGTTGGCATGATATGGCGATACTGCAGTATATTATGCATTGATCCACTTGCCACACTATCTGACATTGGACAGACAGTACAGGATGCAGACATGCCACAACACAAGTCAGCTGCACTAGACCTTCACCCTTATGACACTATCTTGTATGTCCCTTCCCATGGAGGGCAGAACACCGAGTTAGTCCCAGTGCACAGCAGGGGGTGAGTGAGTGAGTGAGTGAGTAGATTCTTAATGGCACAGCAGCACAATTTAGGCCATTTAGTGCCACTAAGGGTACAGCAAGTTCATGAGTGCTACACTGGACTGACTAAAAACTGACCATTGACTCTCTTCGCCACGAGTCCAGTACTCCAGTAGCAGAGTGACACTATAAACTATTCACACTCCATGATACACCACAGTTAGAACTTTGTCTTATTTTTTCGCCACAGGATATGCATGGTTAGCGCATCAGGTTTTGACTATCGTGTAATGACTCGGTGCAAGTTTTTACTCACACGCACCTCTGTCAATTTGGCACTGGCGACTGGTGGTGACGCTCTGTGACTGGCAGGCAACCGCAGGCCTAGCATTAAGCAATAGTGGCGTACAGCCAGGCTTCATGACTGTGGTGTGGGCCGACTTGCCAAGCCAAGAAACTGAGATCAGTTATGGCCCCACAGTTTACAGCAGGAATGGTACTACTCCTACCTTACTTTACCGTACCCTAATATATTTATGGACATTTCAGATAAACAAATGCAAACCCTATATCCTCAGAAAAGCCTGGACACTTCTTAAGAGTGATTTTCATCAATACATATCCTGTAATGCCAGAAGTATTAACAGACAGCAGTATTTACCTTGGTGTGGCCATAGCAACTGGTGGTGATAAGAAGTCATCGGCAGCGAGCAATGACGCGTCCTGATTGCCAGCATCTGGCGCCGCCTCCACAGCGGGAGCATCTGCCGACGCTGCAGGCATCGGCTCAGCGACAACGTCGGCATTAATCTGCGGCTCTAATGCCGAAGCAGCTGTTGGCATCTCAAGTGGTGGCTGCTCGACGGCCGCCGACGCCAGCACATCCAACAATGGTGCACTTACAGCTGAAAAACCACAAAACCAGATTCATCAATTACACTCCAGCAACTGAGCATTTCTTAACAGCACATGGGCACAGCGAAAGAAGGCATCTAATGCCAACAATAAGCTGCAAAGTAATAACTTATAACTAACTACAATCAAGTGAGTGAACAGTAGCCATATTTAATTTATCCAGCACGCTGTAATCACAATTGCATTTCCGACGTGCTCAGTCTAGCAAACAGCAAACCATCTACAGTATGAATGTTATATACTGCACAGAGAACTACACAGAAGACAAACATACCCGAGGGTGCATCCGGCATGGCTGATGATGTGTTTGGTACAGCTAATTCCGCTGCAGCATTCTCAGCAGCAGGTTCTGGAGTACTAATTGGCATTTCAGCTGAGACCTCGGCGGCAGTCTCCGTCGCCTAAGCACAAATACAATGAACCGATGCTAGATAAACCAGTAAACAGCTGGTGAAGAGGCTGCCACCAGCGCTATCAGCTCGTGATTAAAGCATGGAAGAAGCATCTGTAATGGAGAAGTTGTTACGGTTCAGCTATGGGCTTGTCTCTATGTCATGTCAGGCAACGATGGACACGATGCAGTGAGTGAGTGAGTGAGCAGTTTCTTAACAGCACATCAGCACATATTAGGCTATTCAGTGCCATTCATTCATTCATTCATTCAGTGCTGTTCACGGTATGGCAGATTTACATAAAAGATGGATATAATCAAGGCTATTTAGCTACGGTAAAAATAAATGAGAAATATATACGTAAGATTATAAGAGAGAAAAATGATCATAAAAACATGAGTATGAAAGATGAAAGTGTGAGGATATAATCAAGGCTATTTTAGCTACATTAAAATACAAATCAGAAATACTAAGATTAAAAATGGGGAAGTATGGGGGACATGACACAACTTGTTACAGGCCGATTGCTGACATAACAGACCATCTTGACATGTTTAGATCCCCACAACTTTGCTGCGGGTTCATAAGAAGTTGAAGAGAAGCCTGTAACTAGTTAATAACTTCCCCATAACTGCTCCTGGGCCAATCAGCTCGTAAATAATGCCAAAGCTAATGAATCAAACAAATTTATTTCATTTCTAACTCCCGGCAAAAAGTGAGTGAGCGAGTAGTTTCTTAACGGCACATCAGCATTCAGTGCCAGAAAATGGTGTGAAAAATGTGATAAAAAGAGAGAAAATATAATCAAGGCAAGAAACTTATCCAAACACAGGCACAGATGTGCATAATGAAAAACCGAATGTTGAATGAAAACCAAACAAACCTTTGACTCATCAGTACTTGTCGACTGTTCGGCATTTTTGCGTGCCTTCTCGGCATCCGCTTTGTGTCGTTTCTCTCGCTGTTCCGCCAGTTCAGCATCACGGTGTTTCTCCAGCTCTTCTATTATTTCTGTTTTTATGGCTGCAACAAATAATAACGTCTATTTAAGCAACATTTACAGAAATATAACTTGCCTTGCAACAGCAGCAGAGCATCGGGAACAGAAAATGATGTTGGCTCAGCCTTATTTCCACAGCAGCAGCATACGAGCATTATAAGATACAGAGAACTGAACAAGGCCTGCTCATCTTGCATGCCTGGACAGTCACAGATTGAGACTGAGCAAGGTTTAACGTCCCACCAAACACATTATAGGTCACATCGGGGACAATTTTTACAGGTCATATGACCAAACCAACAGTGTCAAAGCACTGAAGAAAACCAGTTGGTCTTGCAGATAAGGCCTGAATCCCACCAAGACCACTCCACCATGTTACAATAATACAACTCTAGGCAACTGCCTCTATGTATGGCGTAAGGGTCCCAATGTGACAAACCAATCTGCTGCACCTGTAAGAACTGCTCATATGAGTGTGCTGCTGACTGTGAACATTGTGTCACACAACCCAGCACGGAGCAGTTCTGATAATATTCCCTCTTAACCTCCAGACATTCACCATAACCAAGTAATCTACGACCAATCGCAACTCGCGGAAAGAAAGCACGTCGCACGCTATTGGTCGATATCGGCTGTTCCAGTAAGCGCGCCACCCCCTCCGTTAGTTATTACAACGAAATTAGCAGCGGCCATATTGGTAGTTTCTGTTGTTAGTAGTTGATAGATATTCTATCCAGTACTACCCCTGTGCAAACGACGACGCCACTGACGAATCGCTGCTGTGACGTCACAATGATGTCATCATTAGGCACAGCATTGCCAAGTAAGCAAGATAAATATTTACCCATCTGCATGCTTGGTTCATTGCGATGGAGCATGCCAAAAATTACGAAATTAGATGCAAAATTATCTGAAATATACGAACAAAACGAGTGGCACCCTTTCCGGGCAATGTAATTTACAATTTTTGAGCACAAAAGTTTTGCAAGGTAGTGTAGAGACTACTAGGGACGTGTGTAAATTATGGTAGGATATTTATTGATTTCTTTACTGCAAATTTACTGCAGAACGTGACGGTGAAAAAATTTTGAAAATCGGTTAGCATTTCGCGGAGTTACAGGCAAAAATAAAGTGGCACCTTTTTTCCGGACACGGTGTATAATCGTCTAAAGGCCGACTGCATAAATTTGCTACTAAAGTAAGTATCTGAGGGTTGGCCGACAGTTTTCGATTATCGTATTGTCTCTTGCTAACAGTAGCCTTCCGAGATTTAGTTCAGTCTGGTCTGTGATGTTCAAACACGTTATTTTTCGTCTTCCGCCGCTCTTCTTTGTCGCAGATTAAGTCCCTTGAATTCTCTCATGTACTGTTGTTAATCCATTTCTTGCGCGCTCTTACTCTTTCTATGTTCGTTTTTCACTGTGCAAGCAAGAAAGTAAGTTTATTGGTACTGGTGCCGTATACAACAGTCTTAACAAGAGCACTCGGGGCGCCCAGACCCCCGCCGAGGCTAGTCGTCGGGATTCGTAGTCAAAAGCGAAGCCGGAGTCCGTATTCGGGTGACTTCCAAAAATTCGCGGAGACATTTTTGTCCACAGATACGTCTGTGGTAAAATTTGCATGAAGATTCCACCGGTTTTTCGAGAGATATGAGCCGAATTGTGTGGAAAATGCGCTCTCTCGTAATGTTGAAGAATCTTTCAAACAATAATCCTAGATTCGGATCGAGAAGCGGATGACTTGCGAAACTAGATCGGTTCTCCTTGTGCCAAGACACGTGTCCAGTGAAATTTTCACGAACATCCGATCAGTGGTTTGTAAGTGAAGTTGCTAACGGACAAACAGACAGACAGACAGACAGACAGACAAACGCCGGGTTAAATAAATTTAGAATTTACCGTAAACCGTGTTCTCATGAAGTTGTTTCGCACTGGCTCGGTATCAGTAATTGAAGAATGCCAAAAACATTTTAATTTTCTTCCAATAAAACACTTAATTGATGCAAAA
>Ga0049105_1001354_pt1 | contig 10719 bp, 7 predicted proteins | sample WorMetvaBAHAMAS1_FD_61260 | JGI IMG/M metagenome (GOLD analysis project Ga0049105, IMG submission 61260) | Worm MetaG Olavius vacuus BAHAMAS.1 | ecosystem: Host-associated > Annelida > Digestive system > Unclassified | place: Germany: Marburg | collected 2013-04-09 | reverse complement strand
TTTTTTCACCGAATTTGACAGATTTTCAGGCCGATTTTGTCACAGTGGTTGCAGATAGACCTATAATGTTTGTAAAACGTTGTCTCCTAGTTCCAATCTTCTACTTTTGGCGAAAACTATAACGCACCCTGCAGCACGGTCTCTCTGCTATAGCTGAGCATCTTGTTTAATTAACTTTTCACATGTTCTGCGCCACTGTCCAATTTTGTAAGGGGCGCTATACAAATACCTCATTATGATTGTGTGTGATTGTGAAAGCTCAAATTGTTTGTGCTCCCAGGACAGTTTATCATCATCATAATTATCACCGTCATCATTATTGATGCTGCTGCCGCTATTACTATGACTATTACTACTACTGTGTAATGTGACTGTAACACTGTGGTTGTCAATTGTGTTGCAGTTTGACCAGATCATGAAGATCGTCGAGATACTGGGAATGCCTCCAAACCACATGCTGGACGAGGCGCCGAAAACGAAGAAATTTTTCGATCGTCTTCCAGACGGGAGCTACATCGTGAAGAAGTCTCGTGACGGGAAGAAGGTGAAATTACATAGCTAGTTGCCTAATTTATGCACGGGCATTTCCGGCACACCCCTACTATGCGTAATTGTCAATCATTTGGGTGCGTTCTTTTATCGAACCAGATTTTTTGACAACAGCTTACCGTTCGGTAATACCACTCCGATTCATCTGATCAATCTGCCCTGGAAATCAGGGTTAGGATTAGGGTTAGACTTAAACTCACACTATTTTAGCATTATTCACGGAGAATAAAGAAAATGAGCACCTTATCTTCTGCGTATTTCACGGAAGGTAACATCGTGTTAAAAGAACATACCCATTCGATCAACAACAAAATGAAATTATATATTCTAGGAGTGCCTATGAATAAATTAGGCGACTAGCTACTTGGAAGCAATCACACAGTGGTTTCGTATTTCCCTTGTGTTAAATGAGATTATGTGTAATGTTAAGAGTTTTTAGCGGTAACGACGTGCATTTCAAAAGAGTTAAGAGTCATCTTGTTTTATAGCATTGCTTATACCTGCTTACTTTAGTGTATCATTAAGTCAGAGATGTTGTTTGTCTGTTGGAAATTGTCGGGTAAACACCATAGATGAATTATTTACTGTACCAGGTGGCCGCACACCTTGTAAGCCTGGAAAAATTGGGGGAATTTGAAAGTGCTTGGGGGATAGTCAGGGGAAACATCTTCTTGCCCGTGATGCTTCCATGTTTAATGTGGTCAACACAAAATAATCATGATTTCCGGTAATATTAGTTGAAATGCATGAGATGGACATATGTCATGATAGAGGAAGAAAATTTAGTAGGGATGGCAGAGTGGCCACTGTCCATGTAGTTTTGTTCCAATTGCCGCAGCTCAAGTCTGGAACAGCCTGCCAGAGGCCGTCCTCTCATCGTCATCATTGCAGACTTTCCGCCGTCATTTAAAACATCTTTTTCAACTTTCATACCCTCACATGATCTTTTGACCGTTTGACTGGCACCGTTACAGTGGTCCTTGTAATAATGTTTGTTATGTAGGCCGCTCTAAAAAATCTAGTTTAGAACTAACTGCTCACTGCTACTGTTTGCAGTACAAGGCACCCGCGTCTCGAAAGCTGCACACCATCCTCGGTGTGGACACCGGCGGTCCAGGTGGTCGACGGCTCGGCGAAGCTGGCCACACGACGGGCGACTATCTCAAGTTCAAGGACCTCATTCTGCGGATGCTCGAGTACGACCAGAGAATGCGGATTACGCCTCTGTATGCTTTGCAGCATCCGTTCTTCCGTCGGACAGTGGACGAGGCTACGAACACCTCATCATCTGTTGATAGGCCAATGACATCTGCTGTTAGCGCTCGAGCACCGCCGTCTCCAAGACAAGGTCTTTTGTCGTTTCGCGATGGTTGTCACTTTTGTAAGTTTAAATTTTTAATTAGTTAATTAAATGCAGCTGTCTCCCGACTCCCAAGACCAATCAGCGTTGCAAAAAAACTTGACTCCGAAGAATGGAAGTAAAAGAAGAGGTTGACCAAAGAGGACATGGGAAGATATACTCAAGGATTTAGGAGCACTTGGCGTCACAGAGACAAGACAAAGTCAGAAGTGTTGACTGATTTATTTAGTAGAGATGACTCGTCACCCAGTATTCCAATGAGAACAGGAGGAACTAAGTCTGTATTGTAATTTAACACATTGACTGCTGGTCACATTTTTATTGCTGCGCCAGCCACGGCATAAGAACAGGGCACCTCTGTACAGCAGCAGCAGCTGTGCGAGCACAGTGCGGCTCAGATATCTTTATGCTTTACGCTGCCAAGTCTAAAACACAGTCATTGATGTTATCAGAATTTTGCATTATTATGCTGTTTCGACCACAAAATAGCGTTGTTGCTGGTAAAGACAAGCAGTAGGCTACTAAGGTCTACAGTCTTCTGTCCTAATGATGCAGGCCGTTTCATTGTCAGAAAGATTATAAATAGAATCGCTATCACTATCATTTTCTTCAAAATTGTCACTATCAGATGACTCACATATCACATGTAGAACTTGTTCACCAATCACCAGTCATTGCACGTTTACGATAATTTGAAGCCATAATAACTAAAGTCTACAGCTGGCACATCGTGCACGCTTACACAGAGAGACATAGACCTAAGCTAAAGCAGCCACGTGCCTGATTTCTTTGTTTTACTTGCTTAGTCATCAGTGGCATCATTCATAGTTAGGTGAATAATTATATATGTATATGTCATGGGCCTGTACGTCGTCGGGCAGCACGTCCTGCCGGCTGCAGCGCAAGCTGACCTTGACCGACTGTATAGAGAAACAAGCCATTGCGAAGCCTTATTTGCATATTCATCAGATCCAAAAAAAATATTTCTAACGTATTCGCCAGAGGGCACCACCTGACCAACATGTTCAGAGTGCCACAGTTGCATTACTTGCTGCGCCAGGCAGTGTACAGAATACATGCAATGATCGACGTATATATACGTCTGTGGCGCACGCGTAATACAATTGAAGGACGCATATATACGCCCGTGGCGGTGGATGTGTTAATGCATTTGATGGTTGACTGATTAGTTTTGATCTACTTTTTCAAAAATGTGTCCAACATTAGTATTACTGCTTTTCAGTTTTTATTTAGTCTGCCCGTTTTTCACATACATTTAGTCGCACTGAAGTAGTATGCGTCCGAAGTTGTCTCGTAATTTCTAACATCAAATTTCAAACCGATCAGTTAGTCGGTTACTTGATAGTTAAAAGTAGTTGCAGCACCGGTGGTTTTTGTGCTTTGTGTATATAGTGGCGCAGCTGAGTCAGAACGGATCAACAGGTTGTGCTCAGTCCGACCCGATCGCGAACAACGTTTACCACCACACATCGTCAACATCATCGGCAAATGTCTCGCGACATGCGGACCTGCTTGTGTCGACGTCGGCAGTACTGTCAATGGACTACGAGCCCGAGACTAGCCCGGCCGTGTGGCAAGGCAACGACCAGCTTGGCATCAATGCTGATTCCGTCGTTGTCGACCAGCCGTCGTCTCGGCCTCCGAACCCATGCCCACGCATATCATCTTCCGTCTCGTCTCCTTCTCCCGGAGCTCCGGCTAGGTTTTCTGCACATCAAACTTTTTCGTCGACGGTGGTCGGGCGGACAGCCTTTCCATTTGACGCTAGCGTGGTGCCGACGACCGAATCGTCAAGCACAACTGGCGTAATTGACAGTAGCGAATCGTCATCAGTCGTAGTAAATAGTGTCTGTGCTCAGCAGAGTCCACTAACAGGCCACTAGTGTTACTGATGCACGTTTTAGGGCGACCACCGACCCGCAGAATTTTGAAAAACTGAAAAGGTTATAGAGAATTATACAAACTCCAGAATTGTGAAATGCAATCGATGATGTGGTGTTGGCTGCTACCAGATAAGTCGTTTCATATCATCTGAAATATTTCGGCTGTTTCCGGCAACGGAAATGTCTTGTTTAGCGGCATAGGTGGTCGCCCTGATTTCTGTCTAGGTACTGTAATGCAGTGATTTGGCATCGGTCACCCGGGATTGCCCAGGAAAAACCAAAAGACCTTTTGCTTGCGACTCACAACACCTTTGACCTTGCAGACCACAGCCGTGCAACTTGGCCAACATTATCCACTAGCAGAGTCAGTGGGTAGTGTGCCAAAAATATGCAACATTTTGTAGAGAGAAAATGGTGCTGATTCGTCACAAGTAGTTTCCTAACATGAGCCGGCATTTGTTTGTGCTGTGCGCGTTATGGCACTTAACTCTGGGCACAGTGACACACTAGATGCTACGGGCGTGGGTATCAATTTTCTCTGTTGTAATGATACTCTTGAAATGGTCTGGAAATTTTATATAACGATAAAGATGTTCCAGGACTAGTTAACAAAATTAAGTGTCGTCCTAACAATTTCTGCTGGGTAATAAGTTAGTTTAATCGTCCTATTCAGATAGTGTACTTCGTTGCCATTGTCTCTGCTGTCCACGGGACATGTTGCATGCGCTGACTTAGAACAGTTTAGTTAAGCATATGTGTAGCAATTTATTGGTTTATGTTCATTTGTGATCTTGCGCATCCCCATCTGCTTTTGGTTGTTGACTGTTCATTCTGTCTGTCATTGTATGTGATTGCCATCCACGCTCTAAATTGTCCTGTGTAGCCAGATTGTACAGAGGGCCAGTTAGGCAGTTGTGTATAGTCGGTGTGCGGTTCCTCAAATTCATCCTTCTTTGCTTATTTCTGGCAGAACTGAATTTATGGCAGTAACTGTTCTTAAAAGTCTCTGTTATTCTAATGATGGTATAATAATATTCACCTTTTGTCCTAACTTCAGAGGCTGCAGCGGTCATAGAGGACACCATCGAACCGCCTTGCCTCTCCCGAGAAATTAATCACAGTATGTGCACTTAACTTGGCACAGTTGTTTGACCTTTGACGTTTGATCTTGAAAACCTTTCCAGCAATGCCCGCTTTCGTGAAGAATGTTTGTGGCCAGTTTTGTTGAAATAACCTCCATTAAGTAAAGAGGTTGTGTCTTGAGGAATAGGTGTTAACGGATGGACGGACATGCGACCCGACAGCATAAAAATAAGCAGCTTGGTGATAGGCTGACTGCAGACCTGTTTGACACTGACTGTTACTGTATTCCGGTTTATGGATAGTGTGAATTTGGCCTTTATTAGTGACATTATTGTTACTGCTATCTTTTGACATGTTACGGGATTGGTACTTTCTCACTGCTGAGGGTCGAAGGTCAGTGTCAGCGACAGTTCCTCCATTCATGTCGCAGGTGTCAACGAATCCAGTCCAATCTTTGATTTCACTGTCCAGCAACGTCTTGTTCTCTTGTCTTCTGTCCCATCATTACGACTGTGGAGGATTGCATGTCCACCCTCACAGTATAAACAGGACAAATATTCCTCCAAGTTATCGTGGTTTATTTATGATCAATAATTATACAAATGTCTTCATTTCTCCGGTCAAAAACTACGTCAACCCTTCACAAGGCAACTGGTTAACTCGGATAAACTTAGAAAATGAACGTTGAAATGGTTGTATGTCTAAATCTACAGTCTGTTTCAGAATGTGGCCATTTAAAACCGTATTGAATTCTTTTCTCTTGCTGCAGCATGTAACAGTATATTTAATTTAACTGTGAAACAAAATACGTTGTATAATATGCTTGTTGGGTGATGGAAAGACTGTTGTTCGCACAAGCTGTTTACTCCGACACTGGTGTTGATAGCCAAACCTTGTGTATGTTCAGAAGGGTTCACCTCGCTGGTAATGATTGTGGTGTACTAATGATCTGTAATTGTACAGTTTAACTGTAGTGTGTGTGTGTGGTAGTTAGATAAGTTTGAGGATTGTCGGTAAGGCTGCTGTGATTATGTTAATTTGCTCTGTTTACATAAAAACAACCGTTATTGTTTTTTAGACATAACAAAGCTTTAGAATGCGTTGCTAGGAATTGTGATAAAAACAAGTTGTTCTGGTGCACCGTAATTTCATTGTAATGTTACGAATTAATCCGAAATTGGCGTGTGCTAAAGAACAGATCTGACATTCGTGCTAGTAAGGTTAGTAATTTTATTTCAGTTACCTCTGTTGTGGTGATCTGCCGGTAGATGGGCTAATCTAGATGCCGAGTCTATCGGCTGGGTATGTTGTTAGGTTTTTTGCTTGTACAATTGTGTAAATACATGTATTAAATATTTAATGCTGTGTGAGTTTTCGATTGTTTTCATTCACGCTGGATAACCGTATGTAATTTATTGTAAATGGCATTATGATACAGATTTATAGCAGCAACTTTCTGTTGATTTTTTATCAAGGACGGGCAGTTATGTGAGGAAAGAACCAGAGTCGTTTGTGAGGATTTGTCTAAATCGAGAAACAGTGATGGGTAGTAATTAACTACTTTTTAGTTAATTACGTAATTAAACTACTCTGAAGTAGTTAATTGAAAAAATACTCAAAAGTAATTGGTAATTGAGTGGTAGTTAAATTACTTTTTAAAGTAGTTAATTACCAAGTAGTTAAACTACTTAAAAGTAGTTAAAGGTCATTTTGCTTACCTGTTGATTCCTATCCGTTTACTTATTTAACCAAAACAGTTAACTTACTGATTACTACTGTTTTGCTCAAGTGAGATAGGCCTACATACATGATGATACATGACAATGCAGTTAGACAGGTTGACATTGAAACAATTGTTGTGTGCCCACGGACACGAACACTGTTTGTCGTATAACTAATCTGTTTTTTCTCACTATTTCATCGGCTTTGTTACGAGAATAACAGTAGGAATTTAGTTGAAAAGTAGTTAACTACTTTGTAGTAGTTGAACCCAAGTAATTACTTTCTAAATAAAGTAGTTAACTACTTAGTTTAACTACTACTAAGTAATTGAAAAAGTAATTGTAGTTAAACTACTTTTTGAGTAGTTGATGTCCATCACTGTCGAGAAATAACATCAAAGGTACAGATTATAAAGCACACAATTTGCCACAGTTGCCTGTGTGCTCATTTGCTATAATTTGTAACATTTACAGGTAAGACTTAGTTTCACATGTGCAAAGTTCTGTGTTGAGTTCTTATGGCTCCAGTTTTTGCCACAGAGAAATGAGTTCTGCTGTTGCTGAGATGGCTGCACGATGATAACGATGATTTCCAGGTCGACTAGTGAATAGATGGGGGTCGGTCATTTTTCGGGGAAAAAATACAAGAGATGCCAGCGTCCGCAATAGTGAACCATATAATGTCAAAAAAACTGGTATCTTTTAGCTATACTTTTATCGCAGACACTATGGGTCTAGCTGATGTTAGCTTAATATAGTTGTCTTTGAAGGCTGCCAGTGTGGGGAAAGGACCTAAAATTACGGCCATTGCATACTAGTAGTTCAAGGTGACCACTTTCATTACCAATCGAAAGCCGCTGTGTGCTTTCATGATAGTGAATAATACTAACGTCTTATCTCACACCGTTTCCAAGATATCACAGAGTATTGGTCAAATTTTCTATGCCGATGGGGGGGTGCCTCTAATGGACTCGTTTGGGATGAACTGCTAAATTAGGATTGCAAAATTTTCATCGAGAAACAGACATCGTCCTGTGGTATGGTGCAAAGCATATTTCAACATCTTGAACCATTTTAGGCGTGACTCGCCAGTGTGACGGACGGACAGACATTTTCGTAGCAAATGCCGTGGTTAACTACGTCGTGCCTCACTCCAAAACAGTATAGAATTTTGACACAAAAAAGTAATGTAGATAGATGCAGGTAAGAGACCGTGCTTGGGCCGCTGTGACGTGGGTGGTGCTAAAGTAAAAGTATGCGGACGAGGCAAGCGACGCGTTACAGTCGTTTGTGACAGTAATTCAGCAACGCAACGCAGGCCTCAAGTGCTGACGCGAGCGGCTAACAGTGAGTTCCGTAACATGGTTGACGGCGTAATCGTGGACGGCTGCCTGCGTTCAGCACTCCGTAATGGGGAATTCGGTATCAGTATTCAAGTGCAAAAATTTAAAACTGGCTTAACAGTAACATTTTAACCCTTTAAACTCTGTCTACGTCTACGTCTTGATCATTTGCGCTGATCTTCCTAGGTCTACTGCGCACAAAAGCAAAGGCCGAACCTCAGCTCATTCTGCTTGAAGTTAGTAAATGTGACGGAATTGGAGAAAAAAATGCGTTTATTGTGGAGTAGTATTTAATTCATTTACACCGTACGTTTAATTCGTTATTTTTCAGCTAACTATAGGATGACTGTGAAATTACACTGCCGTTTGTCCGTAAAACTGTGTCGCTATTTGCCCGTTAAGCAGAATAGCGCTGCTGTCGGTGGCATAGCGAGTTCGTTATACGGACAACCGGCCGTACAACATTAGCCGCTACTTAAATCACACTTTTGTATGTGCAAAGTCTACTTGGCGCTATTGATACTAAATCCTGCCAACAAAATTTTGTTCACATCAATTGCAAGTTATCGACGTTTAGCACAACGCTTTCGGAAAACAATGCCCGGACTATTCCACGGACTCTCGGAGTGGACCATCTAACGTATTTTTTACCTTTCCTCGTTTTTACTCTGCTAAACGGCTGGATTTGTTTGCATGGTGTGTTAGACTAAGCCGGCTCCTAGTCGGTTTTCGAACGCACTTTAAATCACTGCACATTCATTCATTCATTCATAATTAAATTCTTAAAATACGAATTTTCAATCAACCGCAGGCTAGGCTATTTGTTTACACAATTTGACATGGGTATTATGTTATTTCTTAGATTCCGTTGGTTGATTATGTCGGCGAAAATTTTAACTCGCTGGCTGGTATTATCTTAGTAACTGATCTTATTTAATTCGTGCAGACTTCAGAATCTATAAAACTCGTATAATTTATTAAATTCACAGGCAACGTGAGTTTGAAGTTTGGGGAATAACATTTTCTGGGGCGGGACTGGGAAACACATTTTGCTCATGTTGGTAGGAAAAATTGCAAGTAATTTGGCGTCTGGAGGCTTAACCTCCACTCCCGGTAATTAATTTATGCTCAGGGCCTAATGCTGTCAGTATGTTAACTAACGGTGGTAACGAACTAATGATTTAAGTGCTACTATTCAAAGTGGGAGTCCGCATCAAAACGATGCACACTCCCGACTCTGCCAAGATAGATTAATGCTGAGATAGATTAATCCCGGAGGCGCTGTTCTCGAGGAGCTGACTCGGCTCAAGATTTCGTCCGTCCGTCCTCGGCCTCGTCTCGGTCTCGTAAACACTACCTCGGCCCTGGCTTGGCCTCACACTTTCTGTCTCGGCCTTGTCTCCGTCTCGACTTTAAAGTCTCGATGTTGATAAAATGCGACAAAGATTGAATACAATAACATTCGCAGAGTGCAGACCTCCGCCAAGGCGGTTCCGGTCGGAATCCGGCGTCCAGATCCAGAGTCCAAAGATCCTGGACTTAAAATCAACGACAACAGGACCCGAGGGCCACTTACACTGTCATATGTAGCCTACACATAGATACAGCGATATACAAAAAAAACAAGCAAAAAATGAGATAAAACACACAAAAATAATACAGTTTATAACAGATGGTTAGGGTAAGGAATGGAGACTGTTCCATAATCGCTGTCCTGCTGCTGCTCGACAGCTCCCGTCGCCGAGTCGTGAGTGGGTTCTTGGAATGACAGGCAGGTGGCGATGGTTGACAATCTCAGCTATATGAGCTCTGCCTTGCCTCGTCGTCGCCTGCCTGTCTTGAGCCTGTCGCCTCCATCTTGAGATAAAGACCTTGACTATGCAGACAAGAAGTACCCTTGCGCCATCGTGACAGAAACAGACGTATAGCAGCACGCGATGCGGCCGGCATGTCAACAACGTATCGTATATCGTCAAGCACCTCTTGTATATGATCAACCTACCTGTCGCACCGCTGCCCATTCATCACAGGTAGCCTTACCTGGCTGTCGACCGCGACACCTTTGCCGGTCCTATCACTCTTGTCGATCTCTGGCGGCCGAACCGAGCGACGGCGCCCGGGCGAGGCGATGTCACGCCGTCCGTCCCGATGACGGACGATGCTCGCAACGGTCCATTATCGTCGCATTCATGGTGCGAAACGATTCCGCCGGCGAGCCATGCAATCCAGATTGAACGGCCAGATAAGCAACTGTGCGACTTGTAATTGGTACGTTGGTCGACAGCGCGACGCGATGTAAGCATGACAGCGATCACAAATTGTCCTTGCTCGGTTCGCGCTGGCGCGGACGTTGTTAATTCTACGCGTCCACCGAGTTCTCTCGGTAGACGAGTCGAGCGCGCGGGCAGGACATCTGTCGGTGAAATCGGTTTAAATGAGAATAGTTGTTGTGACTTGATTACAGGAGCTCCATCAACGACACACACGACACCGAGTTTGAACAGTTAGCTCTATCAATTCCGCGCTGATGTTCTGAACTCTCAGCCTACGCAGATTATTCTCTTTTTATCCACATTGTAGGCCTATTACTAAACAGTAGGCCTAGTTGAAACCTAATATTATGAAAGATTTGGTATATATGCAGTTTAGGTTGACAAATTCACAACCGCACTTAGCAGTGGGGTTAATATAGGGTTGGTAGGGTTAGTAGGGTTAGGGTTACCGCTTACTGTTACCATTACGGTTAGTAGGGTTAGTGC
>Ga0049105_1001353_pt1 | contig 10722 bp, 7 predicted proteins | sample WorMetvaBAHAMAS1_FD_61260 | JGI IMG/M metagenome (GOLD analysis project Ga0049105, IMG submission 61260) | Worm MetaG Olavius vacuus BAHAMAS.1 | ecosystem: Host-associated > Annelida > Digestive system > Unclassified | place: Germany: Marburg | collected 2013-04-09 | reverse complement strand
AGCAGCTGCTCAGTCAAGCTCGACAGATTCTCGTATGAAAATAACTTCATATCTGCACAGACAGCAGTTCACACTGCGAATACATGCCATTCACTGCCTGCTAAAAGCTTTCTACATGCTGTTGTCAAGAGACGGTAGACAGCAGCGGGCGGGGGGTATACTACAGCTTGAAATTTCTGTTTATGTGGCTGACCCATGAACAGTCTTACATGGCTGCATCAATTTGTATGGTCCCAGAACATTCTTCGATAAAAATTTGACTTGAATTGACTTAATGCATCGGCAACAGACATCGAGTCAGTGTGCACTGGCAGCTGGCAGCCCACATTGTGAACTGTGCGTTTCCATGGACCTCTGTCTTCAGCATGTCGTGTGGCCTCATAGAGATTAATCTCCAGATCAGACACGGACACAATGCCTTTCAGATAATACACATACACACCACTGTTATCAACAGTGGTCGCGCACACACTACTCAACACCGCACACACTGTGGGCTCTGACTGTGGCTACAATGCTGGCTGATGCTGCAGTCACCCCACCGTCTCCGAAATGACCTAAAATGTGTCGAGTGGGACGTTAAACCTTGCTCAATCAATCAATCAATCCCCAGATCAGAACAGTCAGATTGCACTGAAGTGAAATTATTTTCTCCAGAATCCACTGGCACTCGGCACTGCTCAGCCGACACTGATATGGCTGCCACCTTCTCTGGTCAGCAGCCGATAGGACATGCAGCGTTCCAAGTATACATAGGACCCCGGCGACATTAGCCTCGCTGCAGCTGGTCTGCAGGTGTGGAATAATCCGCAGTCTTACTCACGACAGGACCTCGGCGGCTACAGACAGTTCAAATGGAAACTGAAACATTTCTATCCGGAAGTTAACTTACCACGGTACATCATAACTGCTGGGCTGTGTTAACTTACTCATCGCTGCAAGTTAGCGCTTCACGGTCTTGCTGCGATGTTACTTACGGGTCGCAGCGAGGCAGCGGTCGGCAGACGTAAACACGTCGCCGGTCGAATGATGACTATCGCACTAAATTTTTGGGTTCAACTGCACTCTGTGCATAACATCCCCATTCACTTACGCTTTGTAAAATGTCATTTTTTCTTCAACAATATGTACTCAACAGCTGCAAAACAACCAAAAACATTTCTCTAGATAAAGTGAGGTTTAACGTCCCACAAACACATTATAGGTCATATCGGGGATGGGTTTTTACCAGTTAAATATCCCAACCAACAGCGTCAAAGCACTGAAGGAAGATAGGTCTTAAGGATTAGACTTCAATCCCATCAAGTCCACCCAACTGTGCTCACAATAATACAACAACAATGCAGTATGAAACAAAAACACACAAAATACACACAGATAAACACAAATAAATCTACACACAGTAAAATGGGCCCAGTGTGACAAAACCCGATCCTGAGAACTGTAAGAACTGCTCATGACTAATTGTGCTTACGACTGTGCACAGCTTGAGTACACAATACAACACCAACAGTTCTGACAGTCATCTCTGATGTCATCTTGAAACAGAACCACGCGCACTTGTAATCACTTCATGCAGTAAGGCACTAAGTGCAAGTTGCTGCACTGCAGTAGTGAGTAACTTAACTCAGCCTTGGTTATCTGCAGCTTTCAAACACTCAAACCCACTCACTTGCTTAATTAATGCTGACCGTTGGATCAAAAAAGGGAAAAACTCACCCGACCAAATTCTCGGCAGAAAGTAGAAGCCCTCGTTGAGATCGAGAGCGAGAAGTAAGTCACTCACAACACTGTATGGGGGAGAGAACATCTAAACACAAACACATTACTGTTTCCTATAGGCTGGATCTGCATTAATGCAATATGTACTCAATAGCTGCAAAACAACCAAAAACATTTCTGATGAAACTTTTCAGTTATAAACCGTACAGTCGACATGTTCGTAAACAAAATTTATAAGCACTTTGCGGCTGGCATGCTTGAAGAGGTTTGTTTGTGAACGTGCCACAATCCAACTTACCTGATCCAGACCAGTCTCAAAATCTACCTGTCTTTTGTAACAAAGCCTACCCTTCCAACAATTTTACAGCAAGCACTCTATATGTTTTTTTTTCTTTCAGAATCCTCCAGTCAGACGAACCAAGTGAGCAACACAGCCAAGAAAATATCAATGGATGGACATCACAAGAAGTATACTTACATGAGGAGTGAGCTTGTCGTAGTACGTCATTACTGTGTCAATTTGAGCGAAGATGCAGAGTAATCGCATAAATGCCGAACTACGCACACACACACAATCATCATCATTATCATCATCATAACGAAAACTTATAAGACGCCCCTTACAAGGGCTCAGCCATGCCGTATAGTCCAAAGTAGATAATTACATACAAAAAAACTAACAGAGAAGTGCTAAAAACTAATAAAAAGTTACGACTATAAAAGACTGAAGAAGTGTGTCTTGAGTTTCTTGCAGAAGCTGGTACGAGATGAAATCAGTTTAATCAGTTTTAATCTATCAATCAATCAATCAATACGCCTTTAATAACACTGTGACAATCGCACATGTGTTTTAAGAATATATCTTCTGCAGAAATAATTAACGGATTTATGGCAACGACAACATCGACGCCTATCACAGGGTACAACTTCGACTACGACAGGCGTAGTGCAAACGCCACAGCAATGGTAGCAGGTCATATACTGACTAGTAACGCCACAGCAATGGTAGTAGGTCATATACTGACTAGTAAGGCCCGATTTTGTAGCTGTAACCAAGTAACGACCGGTTGTTGCCGAAGTTGAGCAGTGCGTCCAACTTGTACGCCAGATCCAAATCTTTTAGATTCTCGTAACACTGACAACCAAACAACGCACAGAAGCTGAGCTGTGCATCATGCTCGTGTGAGCTGACAACAGCAATGACGAGGCCCTTCAAATTCAAACCGATCATACGGCGAGTTATCTCAAACCTTTTTCTACTCGAGTCTCCACTTGCGCACAAAGTAATTCAAAGTTGGCTGAAATGGCAATTAGCTAGTTGCCTAATTTAAGCACGGGCACTCCCAGAATATGTAATTCTTATTTTGTGGATGCATTCTGTTAGCAAGATGTTACCGTCCGTGAAATTCGCAGAAGATAAGGTGCTCACTTTCCTTATTCTCCGTGAAAAATTCTAAAACAGTGCAACTGTAAGCAAATACACACAGATAAACACAAATAAATCTACACACAGTGAAATAGGCCCAGTGTGACAAAACCCTACCCAGAGAACTGTAAGAACTGCTCATCTAAGTGTGCTTATGATTATGCACAACTTCAGTACATAATACAACACAGAACAGTTCTCTTACCTCCAGACAAGCATCATAGCTCAGGTGTTGTCTATCGGAGGAGAGGGGTGTACTGATGGTAAAAATGGCTTAATAACTAATGCAAAAAGTAGACAACACGAACTAATTTCATTTGAAAATCAGAAACACAACTGCCGATGAACAGACGGTGATAATGAACTGGCATCTAACCTTCCTCATACCTCTGCCTGGTGAGACCAGTAACACAATGCCAAACTACGTTTGATTTCCACACCATTGGTTGCGACAATTAACTGCTTTCTTAATTAATGTACGGGCGAAACTTTCTCCGTCACAATCTGCCTGTTTTAGTCAGTTAGCAACGACTCATTTATACCACTGACCTTTATCATGGCACTGCTGAAAAATTCATCTGAAACAAAACACACAGAAATACTTAAAAATATTAACTGGTAAATTATATATATGCAAGTGGCACTCACCTATGATGACGAGTGCTTAATTAACCTCCTTGGCGGTACAATTCTACCCAAATTTCTGTTCCAAAAGCGGTACGTTAGCGGCACGGCTTGCTAGTTGCCAGTGCCTGTGTATCTCATCGTCAGCCATCGGCTAATGACAATCGAATGACCGATAAGACAGTATAAGGTCAACATACAGAGGTTTGAACATGATATGGTGTCAATTAGCTCTACGTGGCAAAGCAGACACAGAATGTGGTTAATTGATGCGCCGCCGCGAATGGCCAGTTTAACGACTGACTCCCCGCAGCGCAACGCGACTGTAATCACCACAGCGTGGCCATCTGTTTCAGAGTCCATACTCCGAGTTAGACTCGGAGTTACCAATTTCCACATCTCAGTGCACCCGTGTCACACTCGTGGTTACCGCTAAAGAGGTTAATGAAATAATGAATATGGCTTGACCTTTGTTCTGACTGCAGGTAGCACACTGAAATGTCTTATGTAATTACAATGATACTGGCAGCAAAGCATTTGACATCGATGATCATCCAGTCACCAGCACTGACGTCGTGTGGCCAGAAAACACCGCAATTCACTTCTATTGGTGACACCGACATCGTCAGAAACTCACACATGTCCATTGGTAAGATGAAACTTTTCTCGAGCATTAAATTATTATTAAATTAAATTCCGATTAAACTGTTATTATTTGTACAGTGCTGGCCACGCCTCTGTGTAAGCACTTTCTGTACTGACTGATTGGTTGATTGATTGACTAAGGCAATTTCTGTCAAATGCTCCGTGTCCGATATGCAACCAACAAGTCATATGGTTCTCACCAGGAATGCAACTCAAATCACCCGTCCACTGCCATAACTGAGAATGGCTGCCCCAGCTGCTGTCAAATAGCTAAAACTATCTTCTTTCTTTTCAACTCATCATTCACGAGACCAGCAGTTCATCTTCATTCGACACCAATCACAGTGACAGCCTCTAATGTGTACAGCTGCATGGATCTACTTTATTATTGGACGTTCTTCGTGACTGAAAGTAAGTAAGTAAGTAAATTTGTAGAGTGCATCGAACAAAAAGCTCTAATGCACTATGCACACAAGCAAGCTAAAAATAAAAACATCTTCTGTAAACGCTTGAAGGAGTCTCTGCTGGTGGCCAGACTGTCTGGTAACCAGTTCCACATCACAGGGCCGGCCACAGAGAAAACCCACCGACCATAACTGCTGAGACGATGGCGAGGCACGACGAGAAGACCTCAGCTGGCAGAGCGAAGATGTTGTCTGGAGGCGACAATGGAGACAGATTTGCAGAGGTCGACGAGGTACAGGGGTGCTTGGTTATGCAGACAGTTGAACACCATGAGGCCGAGCTTGAACGTGACCCGCTCCGGCACATGACATGTAGCTAAAGAAGAAAGAAGAAAAAGAAGAACGTCCGTGAAATGATTTGTAATGTGTTGACTGAATGCCAAATCTCCTTATTCCTTGTAATGTGTTCGGTGTATGCCGGACCTTATTTAGTCTCAATCTAATCATGACCTGTTGCCGCCAACTGTCAACTGATTTCCTAACATAATTTTCTGACTTACTTACGCTATGAGACTGCCGAGAACTCGAGATAATATTAGCTATCTCGCCCACTCAAAAAACTCAGATTAAATTACATTAGATTTGACTCGATTCAAAACAATTCACAACGGCAACTGAAAACATTTTTGTTTTGGATTAACTGACCACAGCACATCACTACTAGCTCGTTTTGCACATTCAAAATAGTCTTACTTACTAATTTGTTTACTTAATGATTGCTTACTCTGAATGACACTGGAAATGATACTTCACCATTAGCTAGTTGCTTAATTTATTCATAGGCATGCCTAGAATGTATAATTTCAATTTGTTGTTGATCGAATGGGTACGTTCTTATAGCATGATGTTATCGTACGTGAAATTCGTGGATGATAAGGTGCCCGTTTTCCTTATTCTCCGTAAAAAATGCTAAAGTAGTGCAACTTAAAGTCTAACGCTAATCCTAACCCTAATTTCCAAGGCAGATTGATCAGATAAATCAAAGTGGTATTGTCAAACGGTACATTGCTGTCAAATAAATCTGGTTCAATAAAAGAACGCACCCAAATGATCGACAATTACGCATTTTAGGGGTGTGCCGGAAATGCCCATGCACAAATTAGTCAACTAGCTAATTAATAAACAGGTCTTCTATAAACCTGGTACCAACCTACTCACGCCGACGTGCTACTTATGCATACAAGTCTACAACTGTATGTTGTTACTGAAAGACTTGAAATAGCTCACAGTCTGTAGGATGCTGTAGCGTCAGATGCCGACCACTCAGCTGATCTATGATCTGTCCCAGCAGTGGACTCTGAGAGTCTGAACAGCCAACAGACAGACATACGATAATGCAATCCATATAAAATATAGATAGCCAGCTCAGCCTACTGTAGGAATCTCACATTGACACATCATTTAGGCCACTTAGCGCCACACAAATGTTATAACAGCACTAGATGTGTGACTCACTGCTATAGATATAAAACGCTATGATAAAATGTGGATAACAAACAATAGATCCTTCTCCTCATGCTGCTTTAATCCTGTGGTCAGCAAGCACCCCAGGACCACCCACCATGCTCACAATAACACAACGCATATGCAGTATGAAACAAAAACAGACAAAATATACAGATAAACACAAATGAATCTACGCACAGTGAAATGGGCCCAGTGTGCCAAAACCCGATCCAGAGAACTGTAAGAACTGCTCATCTAAGTGTGCTTATGACTGTGCACAGCTTCAGTACACAATACAACACAGAACAGTTCCGATAATCTCCCCTCTTACCTCCAGACAAGCATCGCAGCTCAGATGTCTGAGTCCTCGGTCATCATCGCTGGCTATCATAAATCACCAAATATAATAATAAAGTTTCTTTAACAAAATGCGAAGTAGCCAGTGAAGTGAAGAAACCAGTTTAAATGAATGGGCAGTTGCATTACGGATGTTTTCTCAAGAACATTTAAGCACATGATAACATGTGAATGACAAATAGCAGAGCGTGCTTCAGCGCTCAAAGACAAAAACTTTGTGATTAGAATGTTGTATAAACAACATCTAGGCTGTAGCCAACGTTGTTAGCAGTAACAATATCTTTCTATTTTCCACACTGTTTCAACAGCATTTTTACTATTTCACTATGTACTACTGTACATACATACATACAACTACAATTACTACTATTACTATTACTACAACTACTACTACTACTACAGCTACTACTACTAATACTACAACTACTACTATTACATCTACTACGACTACAACTACTACTATTACAACAACTACAACTACAACTACAACTACTACTACTACTACAACTACTACTACTACTACTACTACAGCTACTACTACTAATACTACAACTACTACTATTACATCTACTACGACTACAACTACTACTACTACTAATACTACAACTACTACTATTACATCTACTACGACTACAACTACTACTATTACAACAACAACTACTACTACTACTACAACTACTACCATTAGATAATAACAAAAATGCATTTCCTTATCGAAATCAGTGATGCTGCGACTGTCGACATTTTCAAATGAATATTACCTGGCGTAGCATAATGAATGGCTATAAGATGACTCCAAGTGGTTAGCGAAGGTTCTGAAAATCAAAACAATACTCACAGTTATCGTAAGCCACACAACATTCACCACTACTACCACCACCACCATCATCATCATCAACTGCATCATCATCATCATCATCATCATCATCAGCAGCAGCAGCAGCAGCAGCAGCAGCAGTTCTTGTTTACTTGTTTTTATGTGGGACTTCAACTCCGACTCCAGAGTTACAAAATTTACGACTTCACACTCCTTTCTACATTGTAGGCCTACTTGAGGATATGGGCCACCGACTGCGTGTAAGCTTAGCTTATTTATGTTGACATTATCTGTTAGCTTTGTACCTTGCGTGTTGAGCTATTCGATCTTCCGATCGCAAACTTCCAATAAACTTACTTACTCACTATAACTGCTAACATACAGACTTGTGATCCTGCACGCATCCTGGACAAATTACCCCCCACCCGCGCCAAAAAATTCCACTCCCCCAAAACATTACCATCTGGACATTCTCCGCCACAAAACATTCTCCCGGACATTTCCCCCATGAGAAATCACCCCCCCAGGATGCTGGACGAGCATCACGGCCCATAAGCTGCTGCTTTTCCAGTGCAATGGGACACGTTGCCTGATTTAAATAGATGTATGTATGTATGCATGTCGCAGATCTACAGACAGCAAGCAGTAAAAGTACCAAGTCCAGACTGATTCATTTCATTCAGCACATGCATCGACCACGTCCGCACCACCGTGAACTTCCTGCTATACGCCAGAACTAAGAGGACAGAATTAAACGTGTTGACGTCCGGCGAGACACCCGAATCAGCCATGTCTTTCAGCAGACCCTGTCAACAAAGCCATCGCCATCAACATCATTCGCTGTGCAAGGCCCCCAGGATCTGGAACTCCTTGCCGGATGACCTCTGCACACAGCAGGACTATGAGTCCTTTAGACAGCTCCTGATAACCTGGCTTTTCTCTAGCTACTTGTTCGCTACTAGCGTTCTCAGCTCATTAGAAACTTCGTGACAACTGCGCTATATAAATTCACATTTACCATTACCATACCATCATCATAGTGTTCATTATCATCATCATCATCAACTCTGTTAAGGGCCATACAGCAACGTGATTACAGTTAACTACATTTGAAAAATTAAAAAAGTGGTAATACATTTTTGATCATAACTCTGGAAAATCGTGGATTTTAATAACTTTTAAATATCAGGAAACAGGAAAAAATACTTTCTGTAAATAAGCTGTTTACGTATTTTATGTGTGACGTAAACACGATGTCACTGGCACGTAAACTTAAGAAAATAACTGGTAAATTTTTCAAAATGATAACTTGAATTTATTAAGAAAGTTGCAAGAAACTTTAGGGTTAGGGTTAGCCCTAACCCTAAACCCTAACCCTAAAGTAGCAATACATTTGTGATCATAACTCTGGAAAATCTTGATGGATTTTAATAACTTCTACATATCTGGAAACAAGAATAATTTCTGTAAATAAGCTGTTTATGTAATTTGTGTGTGACGTAAACACGACGTCAATGGCACGTAAACTTAAGTAAATAACTGGCAAATCTTTCAAAATGATAACTAGAAACAAGGGTTTGATTAAAAATTTATGGGAATCAAAAGGCTACGATGCTCAGCGAATGATTCAGAAATTTCCAGATAAGAACTTGAAAGGAAGAGGAATAGAGAATTTGCTAAGAAAGTTGCAAGAAACTGGTTCACTTGATCATCTTATGGGAAGCGGCAAACCACACAATCGCGCAGCTGTGTGGTGCAGCCTGAAGCAGTCGCTGATTGTTGTGACTAATGATACAGTTGACCAATGGCACACATGCATACGAGCTTGTGCTTGAGCCAAAGGTGGACATTTTGAACATACTTTGTGACTATCAATTTTCTTCTCCGTACTTGATGAACTTTATGTTTTACATCATGCTTGATGCAGGAGGTGTTGTCCTAAGAGTGCATTATAAAAGTATGAAATGTGAAATTACATTTTCACAAGGTAGCATAAGTACTATATTTAGGTGAGGTGGACATTTCTTCATACATGTGTAAAAAATTTATTCCTGTTTACCACAGTGTGAAAATTAAAAGTCAATCAAGATTTTCCAAAGTTATGATCACAAATGTACTGCCACCTTTTTTATGATTCACAGTATATAACCAAAACTAAAATGGACAACTAAGTAAAGAATATGATTTAGTTAACTATAACCAAAACTATAATAATAACATTATAATAAAATAATAGCAATTAACTACAACTGTAACCAACGAGAAAAAAAATGGTAACTAAAAAACTAATAATATACACTAGTTACCAAAAAATCAGCTAACTATTGCCGCTGTGTAACAGAACAGTGAACTGTCACAGTTTGGGTTTTTGTGTGCACATCTATACGTGGCCAAATAATACGTATGTTTATTCGTCTCATGGACAGTAAGAAACAGACGGACAAACACAGAGAAATACGGTACGTAGAGTACCAACAGCATTCAATACACACAAGTATAGTCTACGACATAAGCCATAAACAGTTCACAGTACTATCGCCCGACACTACACAAAACTTTAAATTTATTCAATACTGCATTCTTTATTTTACCTTTTGCATTATTACCACCAAAATTACCAATATACACGTCAAATTTTTCACACAAGCAGGCACTTTCATGCCAATAATGCCAATACAACTGCTACATACAGACCGTTAATACAGTCACTACTAGAATTTATGGTACCTTCTGTTTATTAGCATCCGTTGTAATGTTATTATGATAACTAAAGTCTATGGCAGACAGTGACTGAATTGTAAGAGAAGAAATATTCGCTGACAAACCAGCACATGAGACCATCTCTCCTCGACGCTAGCACGCTGAGTGGCCACAGTGGTGATTAATGCATTGTACGTTGTCACGTTCACTAAAATGACATTCACACACTTACGAACACTACGTACATATGTTAAGTAAGTAAGCAAGCATGCCAATATTCACTTTACGTTATTTACGGGATCCAATTTGTGTAGTAGTAGTGTAGGGGCTTAATGTCCCACTCAACACATTATAGGTCATATCGGAGACGAATTTTACAGGTCATATGACCAAACCAACACTGTCAAAGCACTGAAGGAAACCAGTTGGTCTTTCAGATAAGGCTTGAATCCCACCGGCACCACTCCACCATGTTACAATAATACAACTCTAGGCAACCGCCTCTATGCACAGCGTAAGGG
>Ga0049105_1001352_pt1 | contig 10727 bp, 4 predicted proteins | sample WorMetvaBAHAMAS1_FD_61260 | JGI IMG/M metagenome (GOLD analysis project Ga0049105, IMG submission 61260) | Worm MetaG Olavius vacuus BAHAMAS.1 | ecosystem: Host-associated > Annelida > Digestive system > Unclassified | place: Germany: Marburg | collected 2013-04-09 | reverse complement strand
TACAAATGATTTTATTGTGTAATTGTTCATTGTCATTAAACGTTTTTAATATAGGCCTACAATGTAATTTACGATTTTTGAGCACAACAGTTTTACAAGGTAGCGTAGCGACGTGGGTGAGTGATGGTGGGATGTTTAATGATTTCTTTATTGCAAATTTACTGCTGAGTGTGGTGGTAAAAGAATTTTGAAGATCGGTTAGGATTTGGCAAAGTTATGGCAGAAAATAAAGTGGCACTTTTTTCCGGACACGGTGTATATCGTATTGATTGATATATTGATCTATTCAGCTGCACAGCTGCAAGAGTGTTTAATAAACTTACTTACTTTCTCTACTTAGTATACAGCACATTAAAGACCGCGAACCATAACTTACATTTGGTAACATGAATCAGTGATTCGGTGCAGACGGTGTGCTTTAGTGTTGCCCGAGTTTAGGAAATTAAGTTCGATTCGATTCATTACTTTATGCCATGTGTGAAGCGGACCTTCGGTGGCGAATACAAATAGGTGGTTTTAACTGCTGCGGGAATTTCAAGAATAACATACATCCAATAGTAGGAATGTCACCGGTAAATATCAGCATCTGAGTGCTCAAAAATAATCCGGTCAAAGTTTAACCTATACAGGGTCTTGGTCAGAAAATCAAACTTCCGATTTTTTTTTCAAAACGAATCGATTCCAATCGATGTAGGAAACGAATCTAACATATTCGAATCGCTAATCGAATAGCACTATTGTGCATATGGCTGTGCAATTATGCATCTCTGCTGCAGTACTGTAGGTTATTACCAGTGTTACAGCTGTATCGACTGATCGTCGTGGCTGGTAAGTGACGGAAAGCGCCGACGGCTACAAGCCATACCTGTTACCGTATAAAACGCTGCAGCCTGCAACGTTGCGCGATAAGCTTATCTATGGACTGGCGCAATACGGGCAATACTAGCACAGCACAGCACAGCACACGAAATGCTCCTCACTAACAGCTGTTTTTTATTAATCTAGGCATACAGCGCACCTGCTTCATCTGGCTCATAATAACAGACAGTGGACCTAATAAACTGAACTGTCTCTAAAACTACAACCTTATGGCGTGACAGAAATATGCAGATTTCTATTACTATGGGAATCTGAACTATAGTGGATGATGTTGTCCAAGGCCAACTCAGAGCGCCCGACTCAACTCAACTCAAGTGAAAAAAAAACTGAAAATCGCTCAGTTTTTTGCCAGTTTGTTCAGAACTGGTTGCGTTGAGTTGAGTCGACGCTCTGAACACGTCTGCGTCGACTGGGAATTTCCAGCGTAACCTACTTTCCTGCGTAAGGAAGAGAGTTCAATAAGCAGGTTTACCACGGATATGAAATTTATAGTCGTCTACATAATGTTACAATCTCATCACTGGATAGGAAAAGTTAGGTGTTAGCAATAGTAATAGTCATAGGATAGGGGCCTAGTAGTAGGCCTAGTATAGCTATAATCTAAAGTCCTGTTTTTCAACGCCTAACACGATGTGGCTGTGAGTTTTAGTAGACCACAATATCAACATATACAGTCCAAAGTTTCTGAAGAACAAAAACTCTGTGTGCGTTGGAGACGTTTGTCGCTAGCACTGCGGGGCTGGCAGGCGACGTGGCGTCAATGTGTTTACCATTCCTTGTTATGAGGTCCTTGCGTTGCACGCAACGTCAGTGATCGTGCCCGCTACACGCAACAACAGTGTGCAGACTGCCTCGCTGCAGTGTTTTGACGTAACTTCCAAGAGCTGCAGTTTCGTGGATTTAGAGACCATTCTGCGCATTGCATTAAAGTTTTAATTATCGCGCTCATTACCAGAGAGGAGAAGCGAGCGTAAATTGGTGGGAAAGAGGAACAAGAAGAACAAAGAAAGAAGAGGAAAGCATAGAACATCCTCAGTAACAACAGGATGTCTGCGTCTCCAATGCAGACACAGATAGTAAAGTTATTAATTCGAATACCGGTAACGCACGTGGTTATCAGATTCAAGCGTCCAATTTTCTCGATTGCTTCGTCCGCGTTTGGCATTGGAAACGCATCTTCAACAGTAAATGCATTAACGTAACGATAATCACATACATCTGGGGCATTGTTCAATATTTTTCCTAATTTTTGGCTGAAATTTGTTTATTTTGGTGCATTTTAGCAGGCTTAAGATAGCCCTGTCAGTTTCTGTAGTATCACAGCACATAATACATCGGCTGTAATATGGCGTATTACCCACCATGGTGTTACACAAAGTTTCTTATCAGTTTTGTGCAAATCTCACGGGTAGCCCTAAAGACAAATGGGTGTTTAAACCCTTAAGTTCCCCGGGGCTTCGCGAGTGGTCATGCAGTGGGAGTATACAAACCGTGTAGAGAGCTGTAACACTTGGACACGACAGATGTTTCATTATTAGAGACTCAGACGGGACGACAGCTTCGTGCTCATAGCTCTACGTCGCAGCGACAGCAACATTGATCGCTCTCGCACACAATAATGTATACAACAGTCGCTCCACGCTTTGCTGCAGGCTAGACCCTCTCACCGGCCGACAATTTCGCTCTAATAACGCCAGTGATGATATAATGTCCGAACGATAATGCTGCGGTCTTCTATGCCGATAGCTAGTGCGCTCATAGGCGTCCAGGACACTACAGTGTACAGCCACAGTCACACGTTCATTTCATTACTGTTTGAGGAGTATTCAGAAGTCACGCTCACTGCACCGACCATGCTCGACAGAGCAGGTCATTCATTATATTGCTTGAATGATATAGATCAGTCAACTGTAGCTATATTATGACCTTCTGCAAGCCCGCGTGCGTACTGCGTACGTCAGAAGTGATGCAACGTCACCATGAAATCAAAATAGTTGACACTTTTTGCGTTTATATCGTTGTAGGCCTACACAGTGAGCCAGAAAAACGTGCCGTGTTGTTTCGACTATAACTTGGGCGATTTTTACGATTCTGTACCATTAGAAACAGGAATAAATACTCTACAGTCTACGTACTCAATGGGTCGATGACGTCATAACTGGATCACATCTTATCTCACGTCATAAAATTTCAGCTTACTTCATAGAACGTCACTTCTCAGAGCAAAATATGATGAGTTCTGAAGATCAAATTTCGATCAAAATCATGTGGGAAGATTTTCTGCCCGAACAGTAAGACTGATAAAAGAATTTCCAAACAAGAATTCGAAAAGACGAACATTGTAGGCCTACCAACTTCTGCAAAAGGCACAAACACTTGTAAGTATAAGCATACCTGGTTGGAGCTCGTCTGACGGACAATATGCGTCGATAGCCGATGTACCTAGTTCCCCAGAATCACCAACGGTGGCAGCTTGAATATATATAACAGCAGGCTGTCTGCGACAAGACTGTTACTCTTTCTGTTCGCAGAGATCTATCCTGTCAAACGACCTCTAGGCTAACGGATTGATCTTGGGCTGGAGTGGAACGTCATCTGTGGTGCCTGCGGCTGCGCTGGCGGGGCGTGTTTCGCTGCGTGGGCTACAGCTGCTGCAGCCCGGTGCTGCCACCAAGCCACTCCAGCCGCCGGATGCGATGCTTGTATTGATCTTAACGACAGACGGCCTTAAATATCGTTCCTGTGAAATGCCTATGACTATATGAAATGACTATATCTGTGAGATGTCGCTAGATTCGTTGCTTTTATTCGAAGCGAGAAAACACTTCGTCCTCGTGGATTATTTTATGGATGGCAAAATAGGACTGTAGCCTACGATATTTTCAGAAATTTTCCGACAAATCACGACTTTCATTTGTTGCACAAAATTTTTTATCAAAAAATGGAATATTTAACAATAGACCTGTCGTATAAAAAAATAAACATTTGCCGCAATTCGGCTTTTTCTGACTACTAGCTGTTGGTTAGTAACCTAAATTATCTGTACTGTTTAACTGTTTCTAATAACTTAGATCCAATTTGGAAATTAGGTTTCTCTGGTCGGGTCGTGTAAAGTTTAACGTCCCATCAAACACATTAGGTTTCTCTGGCAGTGAGGCCTGATGTTATGTCCATACTCCATAGTGATGCATATAAGTAATAGGCCTACATTCTAGATTTTTGTTTTACGACGAAAATTTTGAAACATGCTCTAAAGATAATTTTAACGTGGCGCAAAGAAATACGGTAGACAGAACAAGCGTTGGATGGATACTCTCCGACACCGACAGGATCTCCGAAATCTGAGACTGAAAGTCTCGAATCAGTAGTTATCGAAAGAGGTTAAAATTTACGCCACCCGTAAAAAGACTAAAGAATTAACAATCTGAGGTCTTAACAGAAATACACAAACGAGCATTAAAGCAATGCTGCCTTTACAATGCCAATAGTCCTAAGTGGAATGAGTTTCAAGTTTTGTCGCACCATCCTGGTATTTAATCAGATACCCAGCCTAAACCAGCCTGGAATCCCTCCATGGATAGGCAAAAAGAGTACTGACTGGTATTTTACCTTGTACTGGGCATTTTGCACAAAAGCGTATTTAACGGTATAGCATATAAGCAGGGTAATAACACACAAAAAGCTACCACTGATGTAATGTTATTACATATTATCTAACTCTAGGGTTGCATACCTTGCCAAAAATTATTATGAGCATTAGTCACCCCAGATGGTACCGACCAATCTACTGGCTCATGGCCTACTACATTCTACTATGCCACTTTGTACCCAGACGAAAGCATTAACGCCTGTGACAACGACAGTCTTTAGTGACTCGCTGCCATACTGGAAACCAAAAAGTAGTGTCACAGTGTGCCCCCGAAAGCTACCAAATTCCCTGGAATAAGGCAACGTATGGGCTATTGCGCCGTTCAAGGTCATCCAAGGTCACCGAGTTTGGTACCATCAATCGAAAGCCCATATGCGACTTCCTATTAGTGATTAATAGTAGGCCTAACTAACATAATATATTGCACCGTTTCCGATATATAGCCTTCGAAAGGTCAAAAATCGCTATATTTGCGCTCTTGCGCTTAACCCACCTCCCCTCCCCTCTCCCCCGAGGGAGGGGTTCGCCTGTGACGATCTCCGTAAAATTTTACGTGGATGTCAATGGATGGTCAAGGTACCGAGCGGCGTAGAAACATTGCCGAAAATTTCAGCCTGCTGAGTAACGTGCACGAACGTTACAGACGACAGACAGATTTAGGACATTATAGCGAAAATTAAGCTCGGCCCGCCCCATACGACCGAACCTGTGGTCTGTGGACGGCCACTGTACAGTCGGGCGGAGCGAAGGTCCGGTAAAAAAAGTTCATCAGCAAAACTTAAGGCCTTCCGACATACATAATACGTCACTATAGCTAACGGGTCTGACAAAGCAAAGTTCTGACTCAACCCAGAAGTAGATGATCGCACTTTCCGTTTATTTTCTTTTTTACAGATGATTTACAAATCGATTCGCCAGATGGCGCCACAGTTACAGACACTCGCTGCGCCTATACGACGTCTAGCGATTCCCCCTGTAAGTGCCTGATTTTGATTTCAGTTCATCAAGATTTTCTGTAGCCTTTTTGTAAGTAAGGTTGTATTGTCTATTTAAAACTCCGCTAAAATAATACAGAATAATACTTTTGTTACCAATGTAAGCAAAGTAGCGAACCCTCGCAGCGCGCGTGTGTGAGAGGAAAATAACATGCAGCTCATTCGCTGTTGCATTCATTCGGTCGTACAGACGTCCTTCTTACGAAGGTTGAAGGTTCAGTCTTTTCTTCATTCATATGTGTTCAGCGCCCCGATGCACGCAGCCACCATATCCTTCGCCTGTCTCCTTCTGCGGGCTGCGGCTTCACATACGGTCTTTCGATTGCTACCGACATCGGTGACCTTGAATGACCTTGAACGGCGTAATAGACCTTATTTTGCTTTATTTCACCGAATTCGATATCTTTGCAAGTCTATTGCGTCACAGTGGTTGAAGATAGACCTATATTGTCTACAGAATATCGTCTTCCAATTTTGGCGCAAACTGACGCACCCTGCAGCGCGGTCTGTCTGCGATAGCTGAGTTACTTGCTCTCTGTAGTTTTTACGGCGCTGCATAGAATGCAGACGCGGTCTAGCGATGAGAATTTTGTACGTCTGTGCGTCTGTCTCCCCGTCTGTCTGTTAAACGCATAATTTGTGACAAAACGAAAGAAAGTTGTGCCCGCATTCTTACACCGCGTGAAAGAACATATACCCTAATTTTGTGATAAGAAGAATGGTTGGTGTGGGGAGACCCCTTCTACCTGAAATTTTGGATCAACCGGTCCCCGTTGGAGCGAAATCGCCGATTTTGAACCCATATTCGCTCGTAGCGCCTAGCGAAAAAAGTTCAATTAGCACTAATAGGAAGTCCATATGTGCTTTCCAGTGAGTCTTCCAGTCTTCCACTTTTGGCCAAAACTAACGCACCCTGCAGCGAGGTCTCTGCAATAGCTGAGCTACTTGTTAAAATGTCGGCATGAGAGCCGTGCAGTTTTCAGATCATAATCTCCAGCGCTGTTCGTTCTTGTCTAGATCCTGTCTAGGTGCTCTCGTATATCTGCAATAATTCGACCATGCTGCATAGCCTACGTCAACATTATTGAACACCCGTTAGTCACATTCGCCTGATCCCGTAGATCAACCATGTGCTGTCTGTCTGTCCTGTATAAGAATGGCACTCGCTCTTCGTGCATGCAGCAAATTATCAGATATGCTTAGCGTGAGGTGAATATAAATGATGAGATTTGCTCAGCCTCCGAACTGCCTGTGTTGCCTCGGCGACAGCCAGGTGCCGTACCCTGACTCTGCAGCTGCAGCATCAGTACAAAGCCGGCGCAATGGTCGGTCGTCTGTCGCCGAGCTAGACGGCAATTACCGCCTCATTTTGGCCGGGATTACGGCGAGATGATCTCGCGTCGCGACGCATGTCAAAATAATATGACATATTGACTCCGTAAATCCACCGCGAGAGGGCAGCACTGCGCGACGGAGCTGATCGGGCGTCGCGTCACATTTGCATTCAGCTCAAGTCGGAAGACAATACATCACGATTGAATTAGACGCCGCGCCGGCCGGCCTCTGTAGACCACGTGACACACTATTAGGCCAATAATGGCGGGTCGAGGAACCAGCTTACACTCGACTCAAACCTCCTCGCGTCTTCCCATCATGCAGCAGTGCACGGCGCTCTTCGCATCCGTCATTTTTCATCCGTTCGCTCGTACGTCTCAGGAACACGTGTTCACTCTCCGACACAGACTTCATATGAAATATTACTCAGGCTCGATAAGAATACGAAATCGTTTGCCGACAGATAATCAGCCTTTCACGCATCGACACCGACATATTTCATCAAAGAAACTTCTGACCATCCGTGCGTCAGCAATGACGTACCATCTGCTTCAGCTTCATAACATAAGACTTGGTGACCGTGACCTTTGACCTGAATTGATATCGCAAGTTACACTTGGTAGGCTGAATGTGTGTAATAATAATAATAATAATAATAACAGCATTTGTATAGCGCCATAAAGTCCGAAGATACAGAGGCGCTGGTGTACCTAATTATTATGTATTATGTATATCTGTGATTATGTTATTTGACTATTTCACTAAAATTGCATCTGTATACTTACGCGTATATAACTTAGGTAATATTCTGGCATAATTCCAACTTTTTGTGCTCTCATTTTTGAATTAAAAGCCATTATGCGTTTGAACTTATCGCAACTTTGCGATCTTTTATCTTTCAAATTTAAAACTGATCCACAAGTTAAGATACTTTTGGGAAATCATCTCGTCGATTTTGGGCTTTCCAGAGCTTTCTGTTCTGCATTTAGTAGGAAGCACGTGACAGACGGAGAGGCAGGATGCAAAGCGTAATATACCTCCTAAACATGCATCGCTTGATGTCGTATATATACGTGTATGTCATATAAGCCTACGAGCAAAATGCTAATTTTGGACTCAATAACCTCATATATTTCGCCGAACACACTTCGCGCAGCTGTTGGCATGCAGTATCGCGGAATAATAATGGAATTTATGCGAACTGACTAACGACGTGGCATACTGGACGGTAGAGAATAGGTGGCCAGTAATCGCCAAAACGACCCTGACGTCGCCACGTTTGACCGACTGCGTTGTATATGTCCAGTCGGCGCCAGCGGGCTCTGTGTCTATCCATCTCCGACTTGATGCATGCGCGTTGATTAATGCAAAGTCACACATGTATGCAGCGGCGGGCGTTATAATGAGCTAGTGACTGATGGTGGCATTGTTAGCTATGCAGACATGACATATTAAGCTGCTTTGGGTATCCATTTCGGGCATATAGCCTACGGCAGGAACATAAAGATGGCGCATCGGTGGGAAGCGAGATTCATAAGGGAGCCGGTGGTAGTGGCTAGGGCTCAGTATGCGTGGGGCAAACACGTCATTAAACAGCGTGAGTGACTAACTAGCCTGTAGGAATTATGTACGACACCGGATAACATGGGATCTGGTGAATACGCATAATGAGTTGCACACAGTCTGGGCCCTATAGTGTACGCGACGAATCCTTTCATACTGTGCATGGCCGAGGACGTGCACCTGCGGGCCAGTGCGCATTAGCCGAGCATTTACGCTATTACCGGAAGTAGCAACTCAGTTGGTGGCCATACATACAGAACTGAGTCGACAACTGGATTAGAAATTCCTAGACATCAGTCGTGCTTTCATGTTAGAATCACGCTTTGTCTTTTCGCAGCTACTTCAATTCTTCATAGTTTCTCACTAATGCGACGTGCCTAAGTCGGACGTACCACCTAGGTGGTATGTCGTCAGTCGTACTCACAAGTCGTACCCAGATGCAGATGGCACTCAACTACTGTCACAAACTATACGACCAAGTACAAGTAGCCTAGAATATACTTTGGTTGCGACGTGCTCGGCTATTATGCGAAATAAAACTCTCATGACTACGATGTACTCGGGCTGTTGCCACTTAGCGCTTTCTGTATACGAGTACGTACACATATGCGTATTGTACGACTTGTTTAGTACCAACACGGTGTAGATCTACATTAATTTCATTAACACGAACTGCTCACTATTGCTTCAACTTACGACAGATCCCTACTAAAACGCACGTGGATAAACAGTAAGCGATGTCAGAGCTGGAAATGAGATGCAAACTAAACTAGACGACACGTTCCGTGACTTGACTTAATGCAGTCTGCAGTGGTTTTGTCATTATTTGATCTTTTACTTCACAAATTCTTGAAGTGTGCTACTTCGTGTGCACCAGATTACTACCAAGTTCGACGATGGTGTGGATACTCCTTCGTCGATTATGGCGCATTTTGTGACAGAGATTATAGAGGTCAGGTGACTTTAAACTTTGACATTTTGACCTTCTAACATTAGAGTGTTATTAGCTATGGCTTTTTACGTACTCTAATGTTGTATCATTGATCAGTACGATGAATATCTTAAAGTAAACTATAAAAGGTGGCAATTAGCGCTGCATTGTCCAATGAGGCCACCCTTCCCGCCAGACTTTCTCCGCTTGAATCACATCATTGCGCCATTGTATCAAATTTCAGCAAAATCGTACAATCCGCGGCCGAGCTGTCACGATTCAACTATTTGGAATTATATTTGTCCAATGATGCCAAAATACAAACCAGTGTAACTCAAACATAATGTAACATAATTAGCTATCACTTTTTTACCACAATAACTACCATTTAATTGACATAATATGACGTAAATTTTCGCAATTTTCTTCGTACAGTTTCTGAAATACAAACATTTACACATTTGTACCATAAAACCAAAGTTCCAATATGAGACAGTTATTGACCAAAATACAACGTGTACTCAAAGTGACCGTCGTTTTCACGAACGCGGTTCTCTGAGTTAAATAGACCTAACTACACCGAATATAAGATAACATGATCCAATCATCCGCACTCCAAAGATTAGGTTAGATTTCCCGATACGTTGCTTCGTTTTGAAACCAGAACGCGTCAAATGCGACTGGGGGTTGAAAATCGAGGCAAAATTTCGGACTTGATCACTCGCTATTAAAATTAAGGGAGAGATGGGCGAACTGTCTGAGTGCCTAGGACCCAATTTGTGTTCTACTTTTGGCGCGGCGCCGCAGCGCGAGCTGGGAAAGTGTTGGTCTACCGTTAAAAAAGACAACGGTAAACTCTCTGAACCCATAAGTTCTTTACGCACTAGACCGTGCCAATATGAAATGAAATATTGCGTAATTATAAGTCGCATAATGACAAGTTTTGCAATTGAACTACAGCAAACTAAACGCAACTGATAGGACTGCGCCACACGGGCCGTGTGTCAGGTGTTCGACATTTTCGTTTTCTATCATCATCATAAAGCTGGCACATGATGTAATTTGCCTGACGAATATCTTTCTTATTATTTACTTTTGGCTGTTGTCGGCTGTTGGAGTGTTGGTCCTCCTTGTTGGCCGACAAAATCGCCAACACTGTCGGCCGACAAAATGACAACCGACATTGTCGGTCAGCCGTGTGGCTCGGCCCTTACATTACATTACATTACATGCGGAAATTTATAGTGCGCGTTCATACGAAAAGAAAATCGACCGAGCGTGCATTACATAGTCAATAAAATCATGATAAAAATGCTAGTTTATAAAAGTGAGTCTTGAGCGAACTTAGCACAGTATTTATTTGTGTTTCCTACAT
>Ga0049105_1001351_pt1 | contig 10727 bp, 7 predicted proteins | sample WorMetvaBAHAMAS1_FD_61260 | JGI IMG/M metagenome (GOLD analysis project Ga0049105, IMG submission 61260) | Worm MetaG Olavius vacuus BAHAMAS.1 | ecosystem: Host-associated > Annelida > Digestive system > Unclassified | place: Germany: Marburg | collected 2013-04-09 | reverse complement strand
CATCCTAGCACACAACATTCGGCCGAAGTTCGGCCGAACGTTCGGCACTCGTTCGGTGAGCCTGCCCAAACCTTCGGCTTCGGCCGAATGTCATAATCTGACATTCGGCCCATCTCTATTTGTGACTATTAAATGAGTCAGAAAAACTCTTAACTGTTTTGCGTGCCACTCCATATACTGAGACATATCAGGAACATAGAGCAGTGAAGGATTTTAAGTTCATCTTATGTAGTCTAGGTGTCAACTGTTACAGTTAAATTAATAAGTAATTCTCTCCAGGTACTGCCATGTTTGGTCACCAAAAGAGACTGGAAGCCATGTTGTCAGTCATAACACCTGTTGACATAGCTTCACAGAAGACGTCATACAACATGAACTGTTTAAACGTTCGTACTGATGCCTGTTTATTTGGATAAAGACACATGCATAGGTCAGATAGACAGTAACTGTTCAGTAATATATAAGGAAAAAGCAAGGAAACAATTTTGCTATTATATAAGAGTCTGGTAAGACCACACCTGGAATATTGCTGCCCATTATGGAGTCCTCACTATAGTAATGATATTAAGCTGCTTGAAGGTGTTCAGCACAGGGCAACTAAATTGATTAACGGTATGGAGAATTTGCACTATGAGGATAGACTCAGACACTTGGGACTGGTGAGTTTGGAAACACATAGGGTTAGAGGTGATTTGATTGAGGTATTTAAGTTTTTAAACAGAAGCTATACTGTTGATGCAGATATATTTTTTGAATATGATAAGGGTAATAGAAGAGGTCATTCTAAGAAATTGTTTATAAGACGAAGTAGACTTGACGTCAGAAAGTATGTGTTTGGAAATAGGGTTACTGACAAGTGGAATAATTTACCACAATGTTGTATACATTGCACGAATAATTTTAAATCTCATATTTATAAGGTACTGGAACCGGAAACTGAGTAAAAAGTTATAATTTAGATAGTTGGCATTTTATGGCGAAAGCCTGTGCTTACTTATGCCGTCAGTGTTGTTTCATTGACGGCTTCGGTGAATTCGGTGAATAAAAACAACTGATATAACGTCCCATAAGTGCAGCTACAAGGACACGGTACACAGTGCAACAAAGAGTCTATTGATGTAGCGTAGAGTCCGAAGCGGTGTGCTAATATGAACATTGTTGAATGTTGATATTGTGATGAGATAACAGTGTGGTAATTGGTAATGAGCCGAGTGGTGCTGCTGCAGGTGATGAATGCATTCAGTCTGCAGAGTGATGCGGAGATGAAGGGCAAAGTCATCGCCCGCCTCTGCAACATGACCGAGCTCCATCAGCTTCTCAACAAGTCTCTTGCTGGTAATGTATACAACATGGTTAGGCAAACTGTGGCCCACGAGCAGCATCAATGCATTGTAACTAGTCGGCGACGGCTTTGTGAACTTAGACAACAAACGGCCCATGAACTGAGTTTCTTATTGTTTACAGATATTTTGCCTGCTTATTGTTTTAAAAATCTGGATATTAAATACAATTTCGCCATGCCGTCAAATGATACGTATCTGACTGAACTCTGGTTAGATATTGGTACTGTTAAATGGATATTATTTCACGGCGTGGTGGAATCACGGTTCGACATCATGCAGGTTGGATGACTGGCCCTCAGAGCACATTCACAAATCACGGAATTGTGTATAAAAGACAAAATGTTGCCCACACCTGGTTTACAGGAATTTTGCGCTAGAAGCTGAACACATATTGCATTATCGTTGACCACACATAGTTTCCGTTGCTGGGGAGGTTACGTTTCTGCTCCAGTTTATTTGTTGGTCGGTAGTTCGATCGGTCGTAATCACTCGGTTACAGATGAAATTTGTGAAATTTTGGAAGTGATAGGCCTTGGGGCTAGAAACAATCTGGGAATTTGTTTGCAGTTTCTTTATTTTTGTGGAGCTGCCAGGTGCGTGCATGTACACGTTGAAATTAGTCACTATGGACAATCCTGCTTTTTATCAGTCAGTCAGTCAGTAGATTTTAGAGTGGTCTGAGTAGCTGTGACCATGCTAGGACCACTAAGTATGTCACAGTAACACAGTTGAACAGAAAGTTACAGAACAGCATAGAGATGTGACTGCGTCCCGCGGTAGTCTTCATTGGCTGCCGATACCACACCTTCAAAATTGCGCTGATGATGTTTGAGCGTTCTCGTGGCCGACGTCTGAAGTACTTTGGTGATGTGTACACTCCTGTACATACCGTAGCTGCTCGTTCGCGATTGCGATCAGCCGACCACGGTGACGTCGTCGTCCCACGCACACTGTCTACTCGGTTTTGGCTGCCGCAGTTTCCGTGTGTGCTGACCGACAATTTGGAACAGACTTCCACAGCATCTGCGAAGCACAGACACTAGGGAACAGTTTAAATGTCGGCTTAAGGGGCGGGCTATATGAGTGTGCATATGGCAGGAGGTGCGTCTGATAGACATTGAAGGCGCACCTTATAAATGGACTTACTTACTTACTCTGCGTTCGTATTACCTCACATGCAATGTGATGTGATCTGTTTCTTCAGATTTCAGTGATTACACACCTCCGCCAGCAAACTTTGATGCAGCTCTCGGAAAGCCACTGACTTTATCCATTTCCAAAAAACCTTCAGTGAAAGGGTAAATTAGATGACGTTTTTTTGTCGTTACATGTTTAGCAGTCGATAAAGGAATATAGCTGTAATGGTAGTATGGAAGATAGTACTAGAAATGAGTTGAAATGGGAAATTGATCATATCGTGATAGTAATGAAATGGTAGTGTTTCCTCTAATGAGAGTAATGCAATTCATGTTATTTGGTATTTTGTAATGTCGTATAATTGTCTTGTATCATTTCACCTTTTAACAGGCTGCATTGCAATAAATATCTTATCTTTATCTTATCTTATCTTAAACTTGTTTGTGGCCTCTTCACATGTTTAGTTAATTAATTCCGTTGACACTCCAGTGTTTTGTGTTTTATATGAATACAAATTGCAATTTGGCGTCTTGTGTCAAAGTGCAATGACTGATTTGCAGATTCAGATCTGTTCATTTTAAAAATTTTGGTCATTCTGATTCGGTTTCTTTACTCAAGCAAGCATTGATTTTCTGACAGAAAAAATCTTTAAATAAATTTTGACAATATTTTATTCCTTCAATTTTCTGACATTTACTAGTGACTGTTCTAATATTCTTACATTGTGAAAATGGTCCTCAGCTATGACCTGTTTGTGTAATGCTGTTCATAGTTACAATATGATAGTTATTATTTCCTACTGCACATTACATACAGTACAGTACTGAATCAAAGTGAAAAATCGCTTTACGTGCGCAACTCAAATGAAATTGAATCGCCCTTTTCCCTGAATTTGACAGCACCAGTATGTTAGTTTCTGTCAATTGTCCATCTCTTTGTTGTACGTGTATCTACCATGTTTGTACACTCTAGTTTGTATGTATTTTTTATTTTCAATTCTTTATAAAATACAGTATTATTATTGCTGGTGGTCTGCCTGTGTTGGTGTTGTTGTTTGTGCGTGTCAGCGCCAAAAAGAAACGGCCGGCAAAGAAGACGAAAGGCAAAGATGCCGATGACGCGAGTGGATCAGAGGACGACGTCCACGACGAGTCTAACATTGAGAAGGTAACGTACTGCAGTTAATAATTGTGAATATGTTGTAGCTTCGTTACAGATGTTGTTGCATTTCAGCGCACTGTTTCTGTGCTTCTACTGCTGCAACAAGGTAACACAGTTGGTATCACATTGGACTTGCAATCGAGGGTTCGACTCCCGACCGGGCACCGCTGACCGGTGACCACTCCCGACCGGGCACCGCTGTGCAGTAATCTTTCGCAAGTGATTCACACCTACGTATCTCTAGCACCGTAAGGTATAATTTGATACCGGCCTAAGTGCCGTGATGCCCTATGCTGGGTAATTGCAGGCCTGGTAGAAGTAATGGCAGCCTACCACCTCGTTTATGATTAATAACACCTGCGGGCTGACCACTTGACGGCAAAAACACTTCCTCTGAACAGCTTGCCACCCAATATGGCTCCCACTAACTTACATTGAAGTGAAGTGCCACTTCATTGCTGAGATTGTCGGGTAGTAATTCGCATTTGAAATAGTTCCGAAAAAAAAGTTTCGATAATATTAAACATATTGAACATTCTCCAGTTAGAATTATTTTAGTTTGTTTTACTACGATACGACTTATTTGCTAAGTACTTTGTTTGAACATTAAGAGCGCCAACTAGGAATCTTCTTACTTGCTTATGTCCATATACCTATACAACAATACATCAACGCCGTTCAACGGATCTTGTCACCATTTGAAGAGATAAGCTCATCGGTGGCTACATGATAAAAATACAGTTCGAATAGGTGGTACATTGTCTAGATAGAAAATAGTACAGATCTCTGGGTTGACTGCCTAAAGACTGGGCTCAGCTGTGGCCCTATGCTTGACATAGGAGTGTGGGACTACTTTTATTTATAGCCTAATGTTTTTACACTGTTGCTGGAGCTTCATGAAGAGATCGGAAAGTTGAAGTTGATGTATGCTGTGCTTCTGCTGTGCCAGTGTATTTTATATTTCACTGTCAGCACTTTCGCCATCCATCACTCTCACTGTTCCATTCCAGGCTCAAAACTCACCTCTTCTACAAGTCCTACTGGTAACTTACCTGCTGGCAACTCCGGCTGCCCTCCTGGAGTCTCTGTTTCCGGATTTTTCTTTGTATTTTTGCTGTCGTGCTGGCTAAACTGGCTGCCTATCAGTGATCATGCACATTTTAAAATGTTTGCATGTCATATTGTGAACAAGACATACTGGAGTTTTGAGACGTTAAGTAAGTTTATTTGGGAGTATGTGATTACTCCGGCTTTTTCGTGTCGGTAACAATGTAGCACTCTTCTCAGAAAATGATAAAAAGTTGTGTTTGATGCAAAGTTGTGTTTGATGCACAACACTGTATCATGTAGTTATTGGCCAGTAAACAGTACAACCTGCTGAACACATATCATGTCTGTTGAAGGCTTCTACGATATCGGATGAGAGTGCAGCTCCATCCTCACAAGCTGGCATCATCAACCAGTCTGCTCTGTTGCTTTATCTGAGGTTTAACTCTGACATTCATTTACTGTTATGTATGAGTCCTTTGTGTCATTCCCTTCTCTTGATATTGTTTTTCATTCACGTCCTCATTAACTGTCGTCGTTAGCTTTGTTCTTCAAACATAACACCACTCATTAGATCACTTGAAAAAGTGGATTAAGTTTGATGTGAACTCCGGTGTTAACTCTGGTGTTAGCACCGAACGTAACACCTAATTATGATAATTAGTATTCATGACTAGCATGGGTACATCGCTTGTTTATATCTAAAACGAAATTTAATCGCAATAAATCAGCTAATCAGCACTTCTGGCATGTTTTTCTTAATGAAAGAACAGTTGTAAACACATCATTTTATTCGATATTGCCGAAAAGTAGAGATATGCTAAACATGAATATTAATTAGGTTTTAGACTGAAACTTCAGTATTCTAATTGGTTCTGATGATCGATGTATACCGTGAAACAAAATGGCAATTTTGTCACAATATTTACAATATCGTCTCTGATCTCATATCTATGATTTACATCAGCTAATCAATAACAACAAGTTCTTGTGAGGTTGTCTGTCGGTCAGCACTTCTCCTGATATGCAAATTAGTGAACTGAGTGCACTGGTCATGAATACTAATTAACATAATTAGGTGTAAACTCCGGTGTTATCTTTTTTTCAAGTGAACAATTGTCTCACACACTCCCATTTGCCACTTCGTGGGCATGGGAAGGTAAGGTAAAGGTAAACGTGGATCTGTATAGCACCTTGTCGTGATCACATCTTTAAGGCGCTCAGGTATGGCACGCATTCTCAAGGGATCTCACAGACGGAATGAACCATACCTGCATTTGCCTTCCCAGCCGAAGCTGGTACTCATTTACCAACCCCGGAGGGATGGAAGGCTGAGTTGGTCTTGGGACAGTCTGCCAGTACTTGTTCAGACCGCCCTGTCACTGATCATCTTTGTTACTCAGCTGAAGACATTCTTCTACCAGTCGAGCTTCGGCGACCATGGAGTTAACTCAAACTCATCTCTTTGTATTGCTGTCTCAACACTGACATCTTCAACCCCTTGACTGTGCTGTGGTCTGTTGCAACTGTGTCACTGTCTTCTTATGTTACATGCGATAATAAATAATTAGTTTTTACGTTATTCGCAGGGAGCTCGATTTTGACGTGTTCAACATACTGAAAGTCGGTCTGATCACAAAGTCTGCTCTTGATACGAATATGAACACCAAGGTAATGTTAGCAGTACTTGCTGTAAATAGTATTAGAACAGTTTGGAGTGTGTTGACTGGTGATTGTCATAAGTTACTGTATTGCCGTGATAAGATGAAAGCTGTTGTACTTGTGCCTGTTATATCTGCCATTCCAATGTTATTAAATGCGAATTTTGACTTCCAGGTCTGTTCAAATGTGAATGTGAATGCCATAGGCCTATAAATACACAACTCGGACAAAAACATGAAATCGGAAGTAAGTGCAAGTTGCATTGTGCCTAATATATGGTTGAAAACAAAAGCACATTGTATTAGGCTGACTGCATTCGTGTATAACCAAAGACTAATTACGTCATTGACTTTTTTTTGTTTTCAGACATATGAAATCTGTCGTATAACAAGGATTTTTTCAGGAATTTTCATTCAACTAAAAGGCATTTAAAACATTCAACGAATTTTGAAGCTGCTGAAAACGTTCAAAGTTCGAATGCTGTTGAACTCGAATTTGAACCTCGTCACATCCCTGAGTGCACAAGCTACAATGAGAACTTAATGTGAGATGTTTCAGTTCAGTCAGCAGCTAATTACTTGCTTAGGCTGTAGCAACAGAAAACGCCGATATTTTATCTCACCCTTTGTACGACTAAGTTGCAGTTGCAGCCATGATATTATCTTAGTATGGCATCGCTTCCTCGTTTACAAACTAGTAAATATGTATATTTACTAGTTTGCATATTGCATTTTCATGTAATTTTCACAAACTGTATTTGTATCTGTGTTTCATGTTAGTAGTACTTTATATTATATTTTTATATTGTGTATCATTGTAACCAATTTAGCCTTATGGCTACAAGATCTCAATAAACTTACTTACTTACTTACTTACTTACTTAACTCAGCATTGTTGTGACGCCAGGAGACGGAGACATTACAGCTGCAGCCAACAGAGCTGTGTTTTCTCTTGGACGACCTCGTACGCAAGCTGGAACACACACTGCTTGCAACTGCCACGAAACGACGCTGCTTCCTCAAGGTTCAAAGACTAATGGATCAAATCTGTCCGCCTGTTAATTTTAGTGTTTAATTTGTACATATTTCTATGTTGCTGTGTGGTTTTGATGATAAAATGACAGCGCTGGTTCTATTTTTGCCCAAAGTAGAATTGCAGCTGCACACTTGTGAAGAACAAACCCACTGCTTCAACCTTGAGTCTAGGGCCGAACTGTTACACTGCCACTCCTGTTCTGTCTGTCCTTTACCAATTAAATATTGCTTATTTGTTGCCAATTCAACAGTTTTATAGGACTGCTGCCCCTTATTTATTTTGTATAACTAACCTGTTATACTTGGTGTACTGTCTGTCGCAAGTTTTGGATTGATTTGCTGATATTCTTTCAGAACGTGACTAAGCTATTATACTGAGATGCTGCTGCCAATTTGGATATACCTGTGGTCGTCTTTAGCTCATTAACTTTAAGTGTATTCTAGTAAGTGCCTTTTGGTGATGATTTCATTACATGTTATCGTTTGCGGTGTCAAATAAGTTTATGGCAGTAATATTAATTCGTAGTCATGGTACAGAACTGTGAGAGAGTAAAGATTTCACATAGACTGAGGTTCACTTTGTGGCCACTCGTCCGCTTGCAGTGCTTTTAACTCTGAGCTGCTGATGATTAAATCCAATTAAGCTACCGTGTGACCCGATGTTGGCTGGATGGCCAGCTCCGTTGACAGTCAGCATCTTTAGCAAAGTAGACGAGTGTGTCAGCAGTCCTGGTGGCAGGGTCTGCTGTCATGTAGAACTTTGCCGTTTTTTCCCAGCTGTGGCTGGTAATATCACTAACACTCACTCACCTACCTGGAGGTAAGAGGGAAGGTTATCAGAACTGTTCTGTGTTGTATTGTGTACTGAAGCTGTGCACAGTCGTAAGCACACTTAGATGAGCAGTTCTTACAGTTCTCTGCATTGGGTTTTGTCATGCTGGGCCCATTTCACTGTCCATAGATTTATTTGTGCTTATTAGTGTGTATTTTGTGTGTTTTTGTTTCATACTGCATAATTGTTGTATTATTGTGAGCACGGTGGGGTGGACCTGATGGGATTGAAGTCTAATCCTTAGGACCTGTCTTCCTGCAGTGCTTTGACAGTGTTGGTTGGGTCATTTGACCCGTAAAAACCTGTCTCCGATATGATCTATAATGCGTTTGGTGGAATGTTAAACTTTGTTCTATTTACCACTCACCTAGCCAAGGAGGACTGAGTTAAATATCAACATGATATATCTGCAAGCAGTCAGCCATCTCATTATTAACTTGGCTTGATGTAGAATAACTTCGTTGATGGGTGCAGTGCAATTACCACTAAGCCACGTCGCCCCCTATTCACAGAACTGACCCATTACTAAATAAAAATCTTCCGTAAGTAGAATTAGATATGTGTCTGTTTGAGTGAATCAGATGTCCCACTCTACACATAATAGATCATTTACTAGATTTAGGTGAAGTAATACAAGTGATTTCAGCAGATGTGTATTCTAGAACTGGACGTGATGTGTTGTTACAATTATATTTGTTGTGTTGTTGATTTAGCCGAAGGCGGAGAAGGTTTGCGGATTTCGTAATCTTGATCATCTTGGTTCGGCGGAAGTGGCTCGTCGCACCGTCGACTTGTTATCAACACTGTGTCAGCATACAGAATCAACCAGTGCCTTCTTCCAGGTGTTCTGTACTTTTCTTTGTTCAATGACATTGAACTTGCTCAGTTTAGCATGGTACCATGCTCTGAAAACCTCTCGTGCACAAACGGTCTGTTCTGCACAAGTTAAGCATTTAGTTCAGCACAGAATGTCTTTTCACGTCACCAAAGTAAAAATATGATGAGATCTCATGAAAATAAAACTATCGTCTGTAATAAATAAATAATTAAGAAATCGAAAAAACGTGGTAAGTGAAGGGTAGGTGGTTGAGATGCCATTATTATCGGACAACTGAATCTCCGACTCCTAAGCTCAGCGTATGAATATCGGACTACTTTTATTTTTACTTTACAGCTATTATAATAATATACTTGAATTATGTGGTGTGTTGATGTAATGGTTAGGACATTGGGCTTGCAATGAAGAGGTCATTGAGGCCAGTGTTCCGGTTCACATAACTACTCTTTGGCGAGGTGTTTACATATATCTGCCTCTGTCACAAAGCACTTTAATATGGTACTGGCCAAAGGGTGGTGATGCCCCGTGAAGAGGTCATTGAGGCCGGTGTTCCGGTTTACATAACTACTCTTTGGCAAGGTGTTTACATCATCATCATCATCATCATCATCCATAAATTTCAGGGCGACACACGTCTCAAACAAAACTTCAGGGCCACAGTAAATGTCATGTATTAGGCTAGTGTCAATGCTGCTGTTGCCGCTAGTGTGCATTGTTGTACGATCTGCGAAACAGTTCCATCTTCAATGCACGCTTGAAAGTCTGCAGTGACAGCAATGACGTGATCGCTGGTGGTAGCATGTTCCAGACTCTATGTACATCTGCTTCGGTCACAAAGCAGTTTGATATGGTACTGGCCACAGGGTGGTGATACCCTGTGGCTGGGGAGTTAACCACGTCTGGCGTCACATTGGCTGTATGTAGTGGACTTGGACTTGGACTTGGACTTTCAAGATATCCACCCTTGTCTATCGTTCATTGGCTGGCACCGCTCCTGTGTACCTAGCTGGTTACCGCCACTGGCCGCCGTTCTCTGCGGTCTGCTGACAATCAAACGTGCTTGGTCAAGTGATCACGCAACCAGTTCAGTGACCGCTGTTTTGCCACCGCCAGGCCAACGCTGTGGAACAGTCTGCCTGAACAGTTTCGGCAACCAGACATCACCTTCGGACAGTTCAAACGATCGTTGAAAACGTTTATGTTTGGTTAGTTGGGCCGCAGCGTCCTGTGTCTGAACGTTAAGGGCACTGACTAGAAATCTTCTTACTTACTTACTTACTTGGTGGTATATACCAACCTGTGGACTCAGTGGCTTAACCACCCGTCTGTACCAAGTGTGACTGGCACTTCTATAGCTGAGCTATCCGACAGATCAAGTGAAATTGATTGCAGGGTTCATACAGGTCAGGGAAAACTGGAAAAGGTCAGGGAATTTGAGTGGTCAGGGAAAGTCAGGGAAAATGCAAAAGTGACTGGAAAGTCGGAAATTTTGGGGGAAAATTTTACCTTTTTGTACAGCTGTTGTAATGCTAATAATAGTCGAGCTGGAGTCAAATGCACCATACTGTTAGCAGTAGTAGTATGTATCAGGTGGATAAGCCAATGATGCCTTTCTTAGTACCAGATCTTCTGAAACTGGTGAAGGACTTGTTGGCCCGCTTTGTTCAGCGAGA
>Ga0049105_1001350_pt1 | contig 10728 bp, 5 predicted proteins | sample WorMetvaBAHAMAS1_FD_61260 | JGI IMG/M metagenome (GOLD analysis project Ga0049105, IMG submission 61260) | Worm MetaG Olavius vacuus BAHAMAS.1 | ecosystem: Host-associated > Annelida > Digestive system > Unclassified | place: Germany: Marburg | collected 2013-04-09 | reverse complement strand
CGGATCCGCATTTTACCCGTTAGATCCGCAGAAAAAATCCGCAGTTACCGTCCGCATTTTACCCGTTGTTCAATCCGCAGATCCGCATGTCCGCAGATCCGCATTTTACCCGTAGCCTCAGGTGTGTTGCGGTCTGTGGTTGTGATGAATTATTTTGTTTTTTTTTCGGTTTTATAACTTCACGTAGATAAATTATGCGAAGTGTTATTTGCTCTTTAAATTGTACATCTATTACTTCTTCTCTAGCTATTTTGTATTATGCATTACTTGCTAATTTTTGTGCTTATTTGGGCGGCCAGCTCAGATGAGCGATTTGCTTTTGCTTGGTGCTAGCGCAAGATCGGCGATCTGACCGTAAACGCTGCGAAATTACTAGTGCCAGATCGGCAAAAATTGCTAAGCACCAACTGCGGAAGTTGTCTAAAATGCGACAGGCTATAAATGCGAAATATCACCGGCCACTAACGATTTAAATTAGTGCAAATCCCGAAAATTTATTTAGCAGTATGCAACCGGGTTCCGGTGGCAAGATTTATAACGCGACAATCGATTGTTCTTCAATAGATTCATCATTCTTGGACGGATCCTCTGTCGGTATGACTAATTACCCCATCGAGCCCAGTCGGACCCCATCGCACCAAATGGGACCCCACCGGACCACTCCGCACTCAACATCGTACTTCCTTCCGCCAACCCCCGGACAGTCACTCATTCTCTCACTAACGTACACTGTGCAAACACGTTTGATAATCGATGTACCAACGTCAATACAATTGTGACGAATCTGCTTTAAAGCATACTCGCTGCTCGTATCAAAGGTATTCGCCGACTGCGCAGAGCTCCGATATAGTGAGCAGCTATGAACAGAAATGACCAGCATTGAGTGCACTTAATTACCGCGTTAATTGTCACCGATCGGCGTTGAGTAGAGAGTTCAAGTGACACTGCCGTCAACGCAGCTGTGTTGCTGGGCAGTATATATGGAACGAGTTTTGGCACGTATGTCTTCTTATGTCTTAGCTGTCCCGTCTGTATAGGCCATTCCGTCTGCATAGGCCTAAGTGTAATGTGCACCGGTAAAATGACATATATTGGGGTCCGATGGGGTCCGATTGGGTAATTAGTCATACCTGTCCTCTGTCACACCCCGATCTACCGCATCTAACCGCTGGCCAAGGTCGCGTCCTCGCACGAAGGGGGCTGCCACAGCCACAGGCCAATCAGCATGTCGTCCTAACCACTGGGGCGGGAGTTAATCCCGAGCCACTGGGGCGGATTAGCTAAGCGCCATAAGCGGGTTGACAGGGTGAATTATGGGCATCAGATCGTCTGTTGGCCGTCGACCGTCTGTCTGGAAATGGCGGGGAATCCAGGGGCTCGGGATACCGCAATGCTGAGCAAAATTGGATAACTGGTCGTTGACCCCCTTACAATCCCTCGCTGAATTTCAACCACCCCTGGGATTTGTATTATTAATTGGATAACTGTTTGCAACCGGGTTCCGGTAGCAAGATTTATAACATGACACTCGATTGTTTTTCAATAGATTTGTCCTTCTTGAACGGGTCCTCTGTCACACCCCGATCAGCCGCATCTGATCGCTGGCCGAGGTCATGTCCCCGCATGAAGGGGGCTGCCACAGCCAGGGGCCAATCAGCGTGTCGTCCTAACCACTGGGGCGGGAGTTATCCCGAGCCACTGGGGCGGATTAGCTAAGCACCATAAGCGGGTTGACAGGTTGAATTATGGGCGTCAGATCATCCGTTGGCCGTTGACCATCAGTACAGTACATTTTCAATATCTTTATAACTGCATTTATGCAAATTATGAACCTGCTGACTAGGCCTATGTATTTACGTAAATGTATATTATGAAAACAGAGTCTGCCTGCGTTTTGTTAGTATGAAATGGAATCTGTTCACCAGTTATGGACAACTGAAAAAGATGCTTCAGTTTATAACGGAATAAAATTTCAGTCACGAGTGAACATGTTTATAAGGCGCTAGCAATTTTGCGGTTGTTATTACCAGATTGCTGATCTGGCACTAGAATTAACATTTGCTATTCTGGTAGCCCGTCAGTTACTGTGCTTTACATTGTTCAGTTGATATTCATTTTTATGTTGTTGCACAGTTGGCTAAATAAATTGATTGATTGATTGATTGGTCACATTTTGACAGAAGTTGTAGTTCTGATGACGGAAACGGTAATGAATGGGGATGCGAAGTCGATACATTCGCACACCGACAAACTTTCGTGGCGTGTCAGCTTTGTGACGTTGGGACGAATTACGGTCTCTTTGCCTCTCGGTGCACTGTTCGTGTGCTTCGTATCCGCCATCATCTTTCAGTTCGACGAAGTCAATCAAACTGTTTGTCAGGTATGTTTTCCCATTCAGAGAGATACTTTCCATATTGTAGATTTTTGATACTTACTCGAGTTATTCATGGTCTGAAAACATAATCACTATCAGTGGTTTTTGGTGAATTTTACTAACAATTCGTACATACATGACCTACCAGTACATCCTGGACACTACAGTTGAAATGAATGTGACGCTCGAATGCCGCTGCAGGCAATTAAGTTGTGTGTATTTGTGACATTTCAAATGCAGATGGTACCAGTTGAGTAGTATCACTTTGTTCACATTAATTCCTTTGTCATCTTATTGCATATCATTTTCATGTGACTCCCTGCATGTTCTTCAACTGCACCTTGACCTACCTGCCTCTTGACATCATTATGTTCACTCACTGCATTCCGCCATGCCCGCTAACAAGTGTTGAGTGCTGTTACTGCTCTGTTATAGTAAATTGTAGTGTCAGACTGATCTTGATGTCGGACATCGGATATTGGCATATCGGCCGTAATCTGAACTATCAGGGATGAAAGGGCAACCGCACTTCGATAGCCGATAAACCTAATCTGTGGGGTTTGGTTTACGACGTCACAGTGGCTGCAACCTGACACCAGAGCTTTCTGTGTGTGCAACGCAGTCATAAAATGCCGCCACCGCACAGGGCTCATTCCTATATACAAATACAGTACAGAGAGAGGGGAAGATGGGGAGTAGTAGGGGAGAGAGGAGGAATAGCAGACGAGCTAGGTAAGTACTTGACACCAGACTACAGGGTGCTTAAAGCAGAGCCAGTTCCTTCCATGGACGGTCAGTCGCCTGACTCCTGGTGGGTGGAGGCGCTCCACCCCACCGTGTGTCGGACGAACAACCGTCCGTCCACGCTACTGCTAATGACCCTGGATTTCCAAGAACCAGATGCTGCCAACACGCCCGTATGCACAGGTGTTTAGGCATGCATCAGTGTTAATGCAGCGGTGACGGTGTTGGTGACTAGTCTAAGGACCACCAACTACGGCGGCATGTCTATTTGGGGCCTTTCACGCGGCGTCAAATGACTGTCCTTGAGATAATTATCGCTTTTCTGCATCGTTTGCCCAAAGGACGGCACGTTGGCTTGTGTGCGTTTGTATAACTGTTGCTGTTGACGATATAGTCCGACCACTCTGGGTGCCGCGATATCGCTAGGTCGACGAATCCTGCGATCGATATCTCGTTATTGATATGGTCACTAATCGGATATCAGTATCAGTTATCGGCCACATCACTTTTTAGACATCTGATATCGGTAGTTCCAGAAATTTGCGTATCGGTCTGATACTAGTAAATTGCCCCGTAATCTCTGCCAGTACTTTTTAAAGTTATAACTGTTCGGTACTCGACCTTGTCTGCATGTAATTCTTTCAAATGATGTCTGTTCGACGATGTGTGTACTGTGTATGTGATGTGATGTGTATTCGATGTTTTGCCGCAGGTACGCAACACCATTCCGTCAATTAGTGCAATTACGGGTGTCACACCTCAGCGGTACATATGGCGCGTCTGCATCGCGTTGCACTCTGCGCCACGGTTTGCCATTGGGTTCATCTACTACCACTACTACATGCGCTGTTTGCCGGCTGCAGTGTCCCGCGCTTACTGTGCTCTTGTCCGCCTTCTGTTCTGGGTGTACACAGTTGAGAATTCATGCCTTGTGGGTGTGACGTACATTGCCAACGTTGAAAACTACCGTAAGTACTGTCGATGCCGCACTGATACTAAATTTTGCACGACAAATACTCGCATAATAATGCTTTGGTGTTTTTAGTTAGGCCGCATTTGCTAATAGCGTGTGTGCTGTGTAAGATCTGTTCCAAGAACCGCAGAGGTGTCTCGAGGTCAGTGAAGTCATCTGTAGGTCGCACAGTATTGCAAAAATGATTGCAATGATGTTCTATCGACATACTTAACTTCCTGGCTGTCTTTATCATTGTGTATCAAGAATCAGAGCTTTGTAAGCTGATTGGCTCTTTTTTCTTCATGAAGGCAAGAATATAGGTCCTAAACTCATAAATATTGGACCTTACAACTTCTTGTCACTTTTTACACAGGCCACTGTGAGTGTTACCGGCGTGTTAATTACAGCACTGCTCAAGGAATTGCTTTTGGGAATCTTGACCTGAACTGGCTTGTTAAATGATAACTGACCGTAATTAAATTTCCCAATAATTCTTCACAAGACTGAGTCAGGAAACCCTACATTATCATGTAAGGTGTTTAGCTACTTATGCGGCTGAAAGTCAGATTTTGCTGGTCGTTCGTCGTACCCCGAATTTCATTTTAGTTTGCTACTGGGAATTTGATTTCTGGCAATTTGGGTTCAATTTCTGCTGAGACCTATGAGTCTAAGGTGGAGGCAGAGGAAGATCTCGCCAAAGCTTTTTCACTGTTCCAGAGCATTATCCCACTGTTCTCATTTTAGAGTTGGGCACATGTTGTCGTTCTTGACTGGTGATGGCAATATTGCAGTCGATGTTGATCTTCTGTTGTTGTGTTCCAGCTGTCCACGAGAAAATCTTTGTGGTGTTCATGGTGACTTCACTGTTGTATGAACTGCTCACGCTGATTGTGTTCAAATGGGCTCATCCAGACCTCCACGATAAACCACACGTTAGTACTGCAGCAGTACTGAGCTCTGATCTGTCCGTATAGTCTGTACACATTACTGCTAACAGTTTCAGTAAGGCTGAGAGTGTCAGCTGAATGTTAGAGGCAGAAACTGAATCATACACTAATGTACATCGCGAAGCAGCAATGCTATAAATCTGTTACGGGGTAACTATAGTCTGTGAGAATTACTCTTAAGAATTTGCACTGTAACATTTGTGTAATATGCATTTATGCTCAGCTAAAAGTTGTAAATGCATTTTTAGTGATACTTTGCATTGCAGTCCTGATTTGTACAATGTACCGTAATGAAGCCGGCATTTGCTATGATAATGTCTGTCACACTCGTGGGTTGTGCCTGAATGGTTTATGGTATCGAAATATGCTACACACTGTACCATAGAACGATGTTATGTCACTAGTTTCGTGAGGCCACATTTTACACCCCTGAATTTAGGGGTTCACGGCATATGATTGTGATAAAGTAGGCCCCTCCCTCTGTCGACACTGAAAATTTGACCTATTGGGATATCTTGGAATGGTGCAATATAGCATGTAGATTACTTTTATTCAGTAACAGGAAGTCACATACAGGCATTCAGTTGGTACCGAGCTTGTGATCTTAAATGGCGTAACAGCCAGTATTCTATGTTCTCACAGAAATCGGTAGCTCTGGGGGCCAACTACATCAGAGTGGTTGAAGCTAGTGCTTGCTTAATTCTAATCTCCATTTAATGGTTAATAGTTTTTAATTATTAAACTTTTCTGATGGTTAATGGTGTAATTAATTGCTATTTTTCCAGCCCTGTGTAATAGGTAGACCCACCGGAAAATTGCGATGTTATGCAGCGCAATTTTGATGTTTTCCCGCAATCGCGCAATTTTTGAGGTGGAGCGCAATTTTCATGCAAATTTGGCTACTTTTGTCAGTTTTGAGGTGGCTTGGATACTCAGAACTTGAAACGGTAAAGATGATAAGTACTTCTAGAAAAATTAATGCCATTTTTTTAAATATTAAGATAAACCGACCAAAATTTGTGAGCATGTATAGATATAAACTGGCAACAAATTGGCAAAATTTCACAGGAATGTACTTAGCCTAAGTGAAAATATTTCAGAAAGTTTTTTTTTGGGGGGAGGGGCTACTTTTTTGACTCACACTGTTTATTCTCCATACTACCGGAGGTAACAACACACTTTGCATCACAATTCATTCATTAAAAACTGAAAATCACAAATCACTGCCAACTATAGCTAGTATGATCAACGTGCACGCAACTTTAGTGCATATTTTGCCAATTTTAGCGGAAATTACTCGTCAATCTCGTTGTGCCGCGGACACGTAGACGAACTGGCGACAAGAGCCTTTTCTGTTGCTGCACCGCAAGCATGGAACAGGCTACCGACGGAGCTGAAACTGCTGCGATCGACGGACTTGTTTCGTTGTGATCTGAAAACATTTTTTTTCATTCTGTCTACGGGCACCAATATACGGATTGACTCTATGATGCGCCCTCGGTCTTCTAGTAGGGGCACAACACAAGTGTTTTAGGTACAGTTACAGTCAAACAATTTTCCCACATAGTTTGCGCAGTTTTTTTTTCTGCGCAATTTTCTGGGAGGACTAAATAGGGGCACCACAAAGTTACTGATAATAGATTATCGTGATGATGATGACGATGCTGATAATGTAAAACGTTTTGGTGTGCTTGTGCAGTTGATGTGGTCGTACCGGCTAAAGCAGTTGTGCTTTGTACTCATCATCTGCTCCACTGCTGGTCTGGTCTATTACTTCTTGCAGCACCGCTGGTTCTGTGAGGCTGGAGGTTGGTAATAGAGTTGATCTTTACATCATGTTTCGTAAGAAAAGGAACTGGTACCAAATTCGGCCTATTTTGACAATCTACGAAAATTCTCAAAGCATGGATGAATTATTGTTCATTGTGATTATGAAATAAATGTTGTTGGGTTTCTTAACTGTTCTCTGTTCGCTAATATGCAAGATCTCCAATACGTCAAATGAACAAGCAGAAATAACGAGAAATATTCTAATGAAAATTGCACTAAACTTTCAAAAATCGTTATTTAGACAAAAGCTGTTGGTCATACAGCATAGGCCTAACGCTCTCTGTAGTATGTTCTACAGTGACTGTTCAAAATGACTGCGTTAAGTCTAGAGCGAAGACGTCGACGCCACGTTTGACTGCGTTGTTGATCACGCGCTGGTCCAGGCGTTTCCATTCCTCAATGATACGCTGTTGCTTGAAATGTCATTGAAAAATGCATTTGCAAATATCAGTTTGTAACAGCTTTTTTGTACTTACTACTAATTGAGTGATTTCACTTACTTAGACACGAGAAGCAGACATAACAGATGTATATGTTGTATACAAGATGCTGCTTGATAATAAATCGTGGTACTGGTGGTGGTCTGTAATTTTAGTCATTTAAAATAAGACACTTGTAACCGTTTCAAACCAATATGTTCATTGGAATTGCATATGTTTTCAATGTTTTGTCAGAATTTCTGTGCATGCAGCGGCACCGGAAGCAAACCAGGATTGGCATTGTGAGTATCCCCTTCCCGCCCCTTTTTTCCCCTCCCCTTTTCCCTCCACTCCCTCCCTTTTTTGCTTTCTTCTTCTCTCCCTTCCTTTTTTCCCTTCTTCCCTTTACCCACCCTCGTCCCTCCCCTTCCCTGCACCGCTCCCTTTCCCTTAGAAGTAGGCCCCTTAAATCCAGCTAGGGGGCCTGGGGCAGTGCTGTAAGCTCCCTCAGTAGGGTCTGGGGCAGAGCCCCAGCCGAAATCGATTTTGGTGCATTTTAGCCTTCAAATCTGACATCTGGTGGCAACAGTTTTAATGATTTTCCTGAAAATCAACTGGCCAAATTTCAGCAGATTGGTATTGCGCTGCCATACCAAATTTCAGATTGGTATGGCGGCCTCCATACCGCTTCCGGCGCCACTAGGTGCATGGTTTACTGCGTAGATTTCCTGTGATCATAATGATTGAGACATTTTTCGACAATGTGATTAACATGACATCTGTGACTGTGCAGCATTCACAATGTTCTCGGCATGCGAGTATGCCATCGCTGTAGCTAACATCCTGTTTCACTTCACCGCTGTTCACGAGTTCGGCAAAGCCTCGTGGTGTTTACTCGACTGTTCAGCCCTGGATCATCACCCGACCGTCTGCTGCGGCAAAGACGCCGGCCGTTCCTTGCCGTTGAACGGGCCGACTCTCAACAACCGAATGGTCTCTATGACAGATTACGACAAGAACGATAGAAAGAAATTGAGCTGAGCATCAGAATCAACCCTGCGTTCCTCCGTCTCGTGTCCACCACTCGTTGTCAACACACGTAGCCTCCACATTAGGGAATTAAACCCGGCTTTACCAGAACCCGAGCATTTCTGCGTAGTGTGCAGTAAATTTTGTTCTGGCTGTGCATGCCTTTATTCCTGTGACAGTCAAGGTGTGTGCAGATCACACAGACTACATGGCACTGGTAATCACGGCAGCCTTCACTCAGCTGAACGGCAGATAACCGAGTTAAAATACGCACTTGAAATAGTACCTTTTAAGCCCTAACCCGAAATCCGAGTTTTGCAAGAACTCTCCGGGTTTAATTTCTAGTCCTCGTATTGCGTGCTGCAGGACGGATTTGCAATGAGAGTTTGTCGTCATCGTTCAACATCGTAGATCGTGCTTTGTGAGACCAGTAGTCGGTGTTGTGCAGGTGAGTCGTTCCAGTGCAGCTGTTCCTTCATCAGTACGTTTAGTTTTCCCCCGAACACCCGTAGCCGAGCGTGCGTACCACAGACTGTGCATGAAAGCTTTAAGTTTATTTGGAGTATTGGCCAAGTATTTGTTGTTAATGGTGGTCTGCGTTAGATGTTGTTAGTTCACTTGATGCCAGTAGTGTGTTGAGGAGCGTTATCTTTGCGTTGCAGATAAACAGTGCCGTGTTTTATCCCGATAATATCGGCAAATTTGTTTGGAGAATAGCTGAAGATCGTTGACTTGTGGTGGTTCGTATGACTTAACATTTGTGTTACTGTGGTGTCACACCCACAGTACTGCCGGTGATACAACATTAGGCCAACTTCAGCTCAGTGGTCAGTACACCGCTGCTGATTCGTACTGCTGGACTGCCAGATTTAGTAACCCTATAAGGTTTTGGCCCAAATGGTCACATACTGTACTGTAGTTCCGTAACCATTTGGCATAATGCGTCTGGTGACGAAAGTGTTAAAATGATAACCAGCCATTCATGATTTGAATCTCAAGTTTTCTTCTGCTCGTGGTCGAGTCAGGACCGCTGTTTATTATCCGAAATTGATTCCGATCAGTGGATTGATCGAATGTGTCTAATTTGACACCGTAACGGGTACCCGATATTAAGTTACAGACAACTTTCGTAGCGGTGTACTGCTTTTCGGCATCGTATATCCAGTCAGTAGTTCTGTGTAAGTAGTTCGACAAGGTGCATGGACATTTTGTTGTGAGTCAAGTTAGCGTGCTGGACAACTGCTTGATCTCACGTAGGTTTTTGTGATATAGACAGTGTGGTAGCACGCATCATCCCGTTGTTGCGCGTGTTTACTTACTTACGATTTGGGGGATTTCCAGGATAAGCGGGTCTCAGTGGAATGGTTGCTGTGTGGTAAAATATGCCATCCGTCTACGCTAGCCTATATGTACGTCGTTGTTATTGTAGACTGTTGTTGACTGTCTCATTTGCTGTTTTGCTGACGGACCTGAGACGGTACAGTGCTATAAATGTGTTATTGAACTGCGGTCCTGATATTGCAGCAGCATTTTTATCTAACACTAGACCTAACCCTAACCGTCACCCTAACGCTAGGTTTCTTTCTCCTTACTGCATTCGGCAACACCTGTAAGTGCAACGTTCTACAGCACGGTCATAAACATATCATCCTGCTCTGTAGACAGATGATAGGAACGGGCTATTTTTCCAGTGACCAGTTTGCTATTGATTTTGAGTCAACTGTGCCACATATGCTGTTCCCACCGGCAGTGCAGAGATCATACTTGCAGTGGTTTCTTAGTAGTTCTACAGTACATTGGTGAAGCCTGGTGATCTGGGGTTCACACCTCCCACTCGTCTCGTGCACCACAAAACTGGTGTGAAAATTTGGGTAGTGTTTTTGGAGGTGTAATTTGCCCACATATTCAGCCAGTTTACTGTGTGCACTGTGCACGCATGCTTAAGATGACGTGGGCAGTTTTGCTATAGTTGCGTGCAACATTAATTCATTTGCAGGCAAAACTACCAAAAATTGTAACAAGCAGACATTGGGCTGTGAAGGGGAGACGTTCAGGCAAACTTTCAAGGGAGAATGTCTGGGGCCTGGTTACCACACACACTGCTTTTGACTGAGCTAGTAAAAATTGGTTAAAATTAGACAGCGGTGCAGTTACATACAGACCAACACGTTTTGTGGCCCGTGTGATAGATAATACAGAAAATGAAAGCACCGTTTCCAGCCTGCCGCAGTACAGAGAAGTGTACAGACTACTGTGCTTTAGACCCCCATTCTGGGAAGGAGTAATAATGCTTTCCCGGGCCATGCCGAATCTCGCAATCTAAACCCTCTAGCTTCGCTGCTGCCAGTGTTGCTGTTTTGTTGCACAGATACTGGTTTAGTGGGTTCAGCTTCAGAAATACCGGCACCGTTGCGTTACCTTTTTGTACAA
>Ga0049105_1001349_pt1 | contig 10729 bp, 6 predicted proteins | sample WorMetvaBAHAMAS1_FD_61260 | JGI IMG/M metagenome (GOLD analysis project Ga0049105, IMG submission 61260) | Worm MetaG Olavius vacuus BAHAMAS.1 | ecosystem: Host-associated > Annelida > Digestive system > Unclassified | place: Germany: Marburg | collected 2013-04-09 | reverse complement strand
TATCGAAAGCCCGTATATGCGACTGACATCCTATCTCGTACCGTTTCGGCGTTATCGCAGCTTATTGTTCAAATTTTGGACATTTGCGTTTTTGAGCCACCCTTTTCGGGGGGGGGGGGCTTAAGGACAACGTACGATGTTCATCTTCGGCTCATTGGAAAGCGCTTAGTGGACTTCCAGTGTTAATTCAACTTTTTTGCTACGGCTGAAGCGATACGAGCAAAAATAGATCGAAAATCGGCGATTTCGCTCCAACGCGGTCAGTTTGACCCAAAATTTCAGGTAGAAGGGGTGCCCCCCACGAACCATTCTTCTTCTCATAAAACTAGGCTAAATGATCTTTCGTATGGTATAAAAATCTGGACAGATCTTTCTTCCGTTTTGTCATAATGGACGCGTTTGACAGACAGACAGACGGACAGACAGAATTCTCATCGCTAGACCGCGTCTGCATTTCATGCAGTGCAGTAAAAACGCCAGTTTTAGGCTGTAAGGATTGCTGCGCGAAACATAAATGTTCTTACTTAATTACTTAGGCCTACTTACATTATTCTTTCCAAATTCCAACAGAGTTTTCATCGCAACTTTCTGCTAGACTAGTTTTGGGACAGTGTATACTGTGGGCGGTACGTGGAGACATCAGCCTGTCAGCTAAGTTTTTGTGACGTGGGAGGGCAAACGGCAGATGAGTGAGCAATCAACGCCAGCGTAGCATGTCCACTACTGGACTATCTCTCATCACGCATTCACTAAGTCTGTGAGGGCCGCCTCCATCGCCGCTTCAGCTGCAAACGCAGTGTGCGGCTGTGTGACTCTTCAAAGATGCATGCGCACTAAAATAGTGCCAAACTGTCAGCATTTCAGACAAATGTACAGAACATAAGGATAATAATATCACAACAAAGACATAAACCACTTGAATGAAAGATTCAGGTGCACTGGAATACGAAACAAGCGGTAATTATTAACAGACTCGCTGGCGGATAGGTACAGGCGAAGCACTACCAGACCACACAGCTGCTATGGCCATGCCAGGAAATCTTGAAGCTAAAAATAGCTCGGAGTGCCGATGAGTTGCTGAGTTGGGCTGGAGGCAGCGCCTATACAGAGTATCGACACATTTTCATTAGTTTAATTTCGATATGAATTTAAAGGCTTAAATATTGTTGCTTGATCGCACAAACTAATATTCTGCATTTATCGTTTTCGGTACGGTAATGCTTTCTAGCTACAATTTAAAAGAAAATAAGATAAGACCACAATGTCTTGAGCGTAAAGTGCCAGTCAAAAGCAGAGTCGACTCATTGAGTCGATATCGCACGTGTGTTTCACGGTGGCTACGAGTTAGGTGGTCTCCGGGCAGATTTCTAGGCTTTGTGTAATTTCGTTATATTCCGTTATTTTCGCTAACACACCGTTGTGAGAAAGAAGATGTCTTGGGATTCATACAGAGATAGTCTCGTAGGAACTGGATGTGTTGATAAGGCGGCTGTTTGTGGAGCAGAAGACGGGGCAGTTTGGACGCAAAGTCAAGGATTCAACGTTAGTCAACAGTCTTGTGTCGACGCATGAACGAGCGTTGCCGCTTGTGTGGAAACACAGCTAGACGTTTTCTCATTTCGTATTACATTACTTAAACACTATTTACAGGTCATGAGCGAATTATTTTGATATCTGATTATGGACGAGTGTGGCTTGCTTATATACAACGACACCAAAAAAGCTACACGTTATGGTATTGGCGAGGCCTATTCATCAGTGATAGGCCTACTTAAAAGTATTGATTACTCAGCCGTATGACTCAGGCGACGAATAAGACTAGGCCTAATTTTCCGAAACGGCAAAGCTGTATTGTACAAACAGTACATATGATGGATTTGCTATAGTCCATTTAATTGCGACTCGCAAGTCGTTGCGACTAGCCAATGAAGTTATTTTATAAGGGGGAGAGAGGCTGGGGGGGGGGCAAATTGAGATGCCAATGGCGTCGAGGCCGAGGGAGCTATAGGGTGTGGGGATGGGTAGGATCTGGGAGGGGGCTGTGAAATTTTGGACATTTATTCCTGGAAATGCCACATTTTGGTGCATTTTATGCACTTTTGAACACATTTAAATCTGTAACACCGAGAAACATATAGGAAGCCCAGTTATCAGCATCTTTATTATTATAGGCCCCTGCACAAATGACAGATGACAATTAAACCGCAAAAATTCGTCAGTAATGCTGCAATAGTCTAGCTCAATGTTTTTGTTTATGTACAGATGGGTAAGGCCATTGAGCTTAAGCCAGTCCTCATTCCTCATTCATGGTTGAACAGAGGTAGTTCTTCAAGGTGGGATATGGCGAGGAACGTTAACCTCCGCACAGGGGTTGGGTCTGAGGAGGGGCTGTGCCCCTCCCCAGAAAATTTTTGGAATTTTATTCCTGAAAATGCTGCATTTTGGTGCACTTTTTATGCACTTTTGAACAAAATTTACATATGTAACAGCCTGCTGGGGGAAGGAGGGAGGGCATTGTATCATGGCCCCATTAAATATGCCACTGCTAATGGAATTGCACAGTTTATTGCACAGTTTAATATTTCAGACTGTTCAGTCTCTTTAATATGAATAAAGTTGAATGTTTAAGATATACTATGATGTTCATTTGCCACTTTATAAAATTTATGTTATTATTTTGTTGCTAATGATTGTACATTTTTCTGTGTTTTGACATTGTATGCAGCTAACTCAGCCTGAGATCAAGGCCATTGCAGCAGCGTTCCGAAATCCAGAGGCATTGCGGACAAGTGGTGTCTACCTGGGTGGTACTAAGTACTTGTATCTCCAGTCTGATGAAGCCCAGATTCAGGCCAAGAAAGGGTCTGCTGGTGTTGCCATTGCAAAGTCAAATAAATGTATGTCACAGTCATATTAATTTTTGTTCTTACATTGTTTCTGTTACACTTAGTAGAATATTTGAATAAAAAACACACACTTCAGTTTCCTTCTATATCTCACAAATATGTCAGTAGGTGCAGTTGAGTAAATTTAGATTTCAGCTGTGTAAACATTATTGAACTGGTGAATAAAAAAATTAATGTTCCGTGGTATCAGTAACCTAGTTCTGACGTAGGCCTACACCAATCACGTATCATGGCCATTTACCTTTTCTCCAAAGGCCTGCCTCGGTGGCTCAGTGGGCTATACCACTGTTAATAGGCCACATTGCCTGCTGGCTCGGGCTGAGGATTCTCGCTGGCCTGAGTTCAAATCCAGTTCTGGAAGGGAGTTTTTCAGCTCGATTGGACTGGCAGGCATGCTATGAGATTGTATTCTTGGAGAGGCCTGTGCCCTCTTTAAATAGTGACAGGCCATTACAGGTTAAAAGGTGCTCGAGCTTGTAATGGATGCTGGCTGTGGGGATAACAGAGGACTGCCTACTTGTGCATGTGAGCATCGGGCTGTAGTCCTCTCGTGCTCCTACCTAGCCAGCAGGTGGGTGGTGCTTGAGTGTCGCTCAGCTTGGTTGGTTGTAGATACACAGGTAAAGGTGTGTTCAAGAGAAACCCACAGTCCTAGGTGGGCATCTAAAATATACCGACACAAAGCTTTTCAAATAACACACTTATCAACAGTGTTCGCGCAACACAACTAAACCATACTATACCATCCTGTTCTCCAACATACTGGAATTCACCGAAGCATTGTAGTCGATACATCAAAACATTCACTACTGTATCAGGAGTAAGTATGATGTTTCAGATTTCACTGCAGTTAATATTCTTTGCACAAGTGCAGTGAAATTATACTATGCTAAAAATACTATTTCACCATCCATGTGCTTTTATTTAGCAGAGTATATTGAATCAAAGACTTTCCAGCAGGTAGTGCATACTTCAACCAGTTGATTTCTGAGGAGCTCTGTCGCAAAAATTGTATCGTCAGAAGCAGGGCTTCCATTAACGGGCGTATTATACGAGAGAAAATTTGACCAAAACGCCCAAAATTAGATGGCCAAGCATACAAGTACGCCCAAAATATAATGGCTGGCGTACACGTATGCTGAAAAATAATTAGCCGGCGTACGGTTTGACGATCACTGTGGATTACTTTCGTCTTGATTTGTGTGTCAATTTGGTCAGTCAGGTTTAAAATTTGTGTTGACATGATATGTCTTATGTCTAGAACAATTTGTACATCTTCGTTGTTTCGAGTAGGCCTAAAATTATACTGAAAGTCTGAAGGCTTGGCGTACGAAAATGCTTAAAATCAATACCCCCGGCGTACCATACGCCCAAAAATAGACCCCCTGGCATACATATGCCCAACTCAAAAAGCTAATTAATGGAAGCCCTGGTCAGAAGACCACAAGACAGTCATCTGAAGTGCATTCTGTTACACTGCTGGGTCCAATAAGTGGGACAGTGAAGTGAAGGCCACCAGACCAACTGCATAAATGAGTGGCCATGGTGATTAGAGCATACAGTAGGCATGTTGAGTTCATATCATCATCGACCTATAGATGTTCAGAACGAGCACTGACTGAATTCTGATGGAACTGTGTGCAATAATTAAACATCGTTCTTAAATTAATTGATGTTTTCAGAACTTATACAAAGAATATTTAAATATAGCGACTTTAAAATACCAGTCGGATAAATACCACTTTGGATAAAGAGCTTAACATTTTGATATATGGAACACTTTTCTGCATTGTCATATACAGAAGTTATGAACTTGTAAAAATGGTCCAGTTAGACACCATTAGGCTCTTCAGTTGTAATTATCTTTAAGACAGGTATTTTGGTGACCTAGAACTTTCAATTGACCACGGCAATGGCACAAGTTGGGCCGCGGTGCCGCTGTCTATGCCTTTACTGAGTTTGGGGTGAAGGCTACTGAAGCAAATTGTTCTCTGGTACTGAGAATTTTCAGTTATGCCACTGACATTTTAACTTTGTAGTTTCTCTGTAGTGTTATATTTGCTACAAATAGTAATGTCCTCAAATCTTTTCATGCAGTAACATTTCTTTGTGAAGTAATAAATGGTACCGGTCTGTGCTGTTAATTTGCGATGTAAATTTGAGGGACTAAAAGTTTTCTGTAACTGTTGTGGATTAGGTATCATTATCGGGCTGTATCGAGATGGCCAACAACCTGGAAACTGCAGGCTGCAGGTGGAGCGTATCCGCGATTATCTTCTTCAAAGTAGCTACTAGTGTACTGCTGGAGGCGTTTAGCATTCTTTGCTTGCCTTGTGTTCGTTGGTGCTGTCTCTTATTTTTAGATGTCATTTTTTGTATTTTAATGCCAGTTTGTTAGAAACGACTACTATACTAGATGTTCACTGTGCTTGTCTGTGTGCTGTATGCTGTGTTGACGTAAAATTAACTTAGCAAAACTAGTGATCTTACGAACTGATGCTAATACGATGTGTTAATTCAATACAGCCTGTAAAGGTGCTAACTGCTGTTAAATGTTTTCGCAGTGGTATTTGTACATTTGCCATTGTTGTACATGTAACTGATATTTGCGATAGATTCTGCTGTATTCTGCATCAGTGTACTGTATAGTCATGTATTGTTCATCTTGCATAAGTGGAAATTTTCATGCAGCATTATTGCATGTCCACCCTAAACTGTTTTTTTTTCACAGAAGTATTTCTGACATGCCACAAAAGCGGAGGAGACAGGAATGTACAGAAAGGGGCAATTTCTTTGATTCATCCATAAAAGGTTCCTTCTCAGTGCAATGGGAATTAATTATTCCAATCCTTTGTCAAATAGCAATAATCTGTTGTATTTCATCGACAAATACCTCTTTAACAGTCTTGCACATCTGTGCCATACAGCAGACAGATGCAGTTGGTATAGTGGCCCTTGATGGGGGTTGTCACACTTGGCACAGTGAGGGCTGGACTGGCCAGGGTGACCATCCACCCAGAATCTTGTTTGTTGTACATACCAGTTGAAGGCCAGCATATGAATCACCATGTTGCTCTGTAATAGTCCCTTGCTGTAGGTGTGCCAACTAAAGTTTTAAAGTTTGTGTTTAATATTAACACCTTTGTCATTAACCTGAATCATTTATCATTAGGGCATATTTTCATTTCACTAGAAATGGAGAAAAATGCATTTATTTTGCAGAAGATTGTGCTAAAAGGTTGCATTTATTTTAATTACTAAAGCAAAAGTAAAAAGGTAAAGTTGCAATTAATGATAAGAGTTGATATAGTCAGTGTCTGCTGGAATTTTGACCCAGTTTATGCATTAGTGGTTTGTGCCCTCACTTCTGGACAGTGGCTGGAAAATTCTGGTTAAGTTGCAAACATGTGGTAAAAGCTGCATAATGGGCAAAAGTTGCATTACAAGTTGGCACCAAACCATCCACAAACTTCTGAGAGAATGGTTTTGAGTGTCTAGAGACCTACTCAAGGCTGCAAAACAGAAGTTGCAGAAGTTAACGTAGTTGTCACAGAGATGCAATAAACTGAACGTTCATCTATGCAAATTGTTGAAGGTGCTTGTGCTGTCTCTGGTGCTATTATTGTTCGTTTCTGCTCTGCATGTCGTGACATTACTCAATCATCTACTATTGAATCATATGAACTGTCTTTCACGTACATGTAATTGTAACTGTCATTTGATTATGGTTGTGAGGCTTAGCGGTAGTAAAACTTGTAGCGTAAACGTTGTCGACAGTATTATAATCATAATTGTTAAGTAAATGTGCCTAAATATATTGCTGCAATGTATGTCTGCTAGCTCGTCAAGTTGTGGATGATGATAGAGTCACTGTATGTGGCATTAGTGTAATAGTCTGTGGCCTTAATACCTGTTTTTACGCGAAACTTTGCACTGCTAGACTATATCATGATGAAAGAATGTTATCATGCTCGTTTCTAAATATACACATGTTCCATAATTAAGGGAACCCCTCGCTGTGGCAACATAACCTAGTCAATATGCGATTTATATACACAAAAATTTTCAGACCCGAGCTGGAGGTCGAGTGATATCAGAATTTCCACAACATGTACTGCCTTTATCTAGTAATGTTTGCATCAGTGTGATGTCAGAACGTCATCATGGTGACAGTCACAGTTACCGGACCCTACGTTATTGTTGTCGCATAACTTTTGAATATGTCGATAAAAATTGGTGACACTTAATGGAGAATGTAGCTTCTACGTTAGGCTATGCTACAATAAGTTGGCATGCATGCACACACGCCAACATTAAGTTGGCGTATCACACCTTTAAAGTGACGTAACACTAAGATTCACTCAATCAAAATTAACTCGATCACAGAAACGAATAATAATAGCAATGAAAATAAAAATATATGCCGCTAAACTACTGGATAATTCTGTGTCCACAGCGTCTGCTTTTCGCTTTGACACATGCCCGCAGAAGGATATGCCACAGTCTGACTGTCGTATGAATAAAGCGTTGATCAAGTCACAATGACGTCGCACTGTGCAGACATTAACACGGTAAAGGCAGCACAGGCTGTGAAAATTCTAACAGCAGTTCACACAGCATTATCTCCCGTTCTGGCCTGGAGATTTTTGTTTATGTAAACCTCACACTGACTAAGTTATGCCCCTAAAAGCTAGGGGTTCCCTTAACTATGGAACACTGTGTAGATTGTTATAGTCAGATATGGGTACCATCCTGTGGACATAAATGGAATTCTATGGCAACTGCAGCAGCACAGTACTGTGCACCAACAGTGCACAGAATAATGGCTTAACAGTTAACACAATCAGGTATAACAGCAATACATGAGTGTATTGTCGAGAAATATACACCAATATGAATTACAGTTATATAAGACTGCATCCACAACTAATGCACAAGTACATTTGTTCTTTACTGTTACAAACTTCAGTACAGAACTGTCAGAAGGTGAACGAGTGAGTGAACAAGAGTTCAGTGTACCACTTGACACAGCAAACAGCTCATTTTGGAGACATGTCAGTTGCAGTGGTATTCAGAACCAAACTCGCAACCAAAAGAAACCACACAACCAGCCCTTAGACAGACTGGTCATAGTTCACAAACATTAACAAGTAGCTCAGCTATCGCAGAGAGACAGCGCTGCAGGCTGGGTCAGTTTTGGCCAAAAGTGGAAGACGATATTCTGCAGACAATATAAGTCTATCTTCAACCACTGTGACGTAATAGGCCTGCAAAGCTATCAAATTCGGTGAAATAACACAAAATAAGGGCTATTACGCCGTTCAAGATCACTGATGTCGGTACCAATCGAAAGCAAGCATGCGACTTCCTATTAGTGATTAATATTAACTGACATCCTATCTCGTACTGTTTCAAAGTTATTGCAGATTAGGGCCTAGTGTTTAATTCTGAACACTTTGCATTTTTGAGCCCCCCTTTGGAGGGCTTAGGGGTAACGTACACTGTTCATCTTATGCTCATTGGAAAGCTCACAGTGGACTTCCTATTCGTGTTCATTGAACTTTTTTAGCTAGGTGTTACGGCTGAGGTGGGCATCTGGTTCATGGCTAATAAGCGCTTGCATTGCTGCAATGCATACATCACAGAACAGTTCTGACAATCTAATCATCACTGCTCGCATGTTGTATATTGAGGGAAGCGCCTTCAATAAAGAGAACGCCTTCGACAGTTACACAGCACAACAGTAATCCTGGTAAAACAATGTTAAGTACCTATATTCTTGTTACTGCATTGTAAAATACTGTATCGCAATGCTGGCAATAGAACTAAATGTTTATTAGTACAGTGCAGGGTTCCTACTGACCTGGAAAACTGGAGTTTTGTTAACCTGGAAAATCCTGGAAGACTCCTAGAATTTTATGTTAGACTTGGAATTTTTGGAACAATAAGTCAGTTTACGCTGGTTTTGGCACTGTAGCGGCTGTATTGCATAGAAGTTACTTCTGTGCTCTGTAGATTCATCCAGTCCACTGACATTGACTGCACTCAATTATGTTTGGTAGCTATTTGGTAACTATTGCGGACCAAATTGTTTCGTATTCGGTTGCGAACTATGACCGAAAGCACCTGGAAAATTCTAAAATTGGAACGGAAAACTCGTGGAATTTTTTCCATCCAAAAGAGTAGGAACCCTGCAGTGTGATAATGATAACATAGACTCAATACTCACAAAACTATCAGACTGGCGATGAAATGTAGAATCCACGAGTTTACTAAAACAAGTGTAAGCATTAGAACAGAAGAACAGCAGGCTAGACAGAATATAAGTGGACTGTGTTCCATCATTTCCTGCCATCAAACTGGTGGATGCATCTGAAAGTTGCGGAAGCTGCACTTTGATTTGTTATCTATTAGTTATCTGAGTACAAGTTACACTGTCAACACTGCATAATAAAGTACAATCACTAGTCACTATAAATGGAAATTCTGCAAACTGTACAGCTATACAAATGTCAAACCACATGGAAGTTCACTCCAATTTTATACATGCACATTTACATGCATTTCACAAAACAGATTCAAAATAAAGCTACAACTGTTAAATAATTTAACAGGTAACTGGGTTGGGTTGAGTAAGGCTTAACGTCCCACCAAACACATTATAGGCCCTATCGGGGACGAATTTTATGGACCAAATGACCCAACCAACAGTGTCAAAGCACTAAAGGAAGATAGGGTCCTAAGGATTAGGCTTCAATCCCATCAGTTCCACCCCACCATGCTCACAATAATACAGCTATGCAGTATGAAACAAAAACACACAAAATATACACAGGTATCTGATTAGACGCACAACTTTAAATAATCAAAGTACAGTCAACTTTCAAGTTATTATTAAACTTGAATACTGAGTCAATAGCATCTACTTCAAATTTACTTGCCGAGAAATGTTAACAGCTTAGCCACACAATTTAATCTTCTATCAGTGGAAATAATTTACATGCAGAACACAAACTAATCTTGAATAAGATATTCTCTTTAACTTTAAGGACTTAACAATGCATAAAATAAATATAAAACTAATATAATTATGATAAAATGAGGATTACAATATTTAATTATTCACTAAAAGTTTACAAAATTACAGTTCTAAACACAAACAAATCTACAGGTATAACAAATTATGAGTAATATAAACTAACCAGCAGCCCATGGGCAGTCATGCTCACCTGGCAGCACAGCTACATACACATTTTCTGTGATGACCTATAAACGCATTAACTAGGTCAGACTGACCTAATTTTTTGTCTGCGATCAGAGTTGATCAGTATGTCTGTGCATGCAGGATTAAAGTCTGTACCAAACAGACAAGACACACAAACAGCATTTCACCAGTCATGCTATTAGCTCACCCAACTGAACGAACTGAGATAAAATCTGCCGATACAATTTGCCAGTTTATCACTTACAGACCACAAGCACCAGAGTCTGCAGTTTACTACCAACCATCAAACTACAGTAGCAAATCGAAGGCACATTGCTCTTAACTGCATTGCAAAAACATGTTCGATGTAAACAAAGCTTGTCCACAGATATATCTAATTTTCTGAAATAAAAGAACGACAAACTGATAAGCAATGCGTCTGTGACATAGTAAATAAATACTATCGTTAAAAACATCACAAAAAAACTGCTCAAATTATATCTTCATGACTTCAGCACAATGTCAGACAGAATCAAGCACAAGACTAACATAATAATTGAAAAGCTACAGTTTACTGCAGTAGCAATGAGTGGAAGAATTTACAGCAACTAGATGGCAC
>Ga0049105_1001348_pt1 | contig 10730 bp, 6 predicted proteins | sample WorMetvaBAHAMAS1_FD_61260 | JGI IMG/M metagenome (GOLD analysis project Ga0049105, IMG submission 61260) | Worm MetaG Olavius vacuus BAHAMAS.1 | ecosystem: Host-associated > Annelida > Digestive system > Unclassified | place: Germany: Marburg | collected 2013-04-09 | reverse complement strand
GCACGCTGATGATGACGATGATGATGATGACACATTATACCTTCCGTCTCTCTGAGTTGTCCATTTTTATTTTGTCATCATTCATTTGTTTGTAAAACTGTTATATTTAAGAACGTGACAGCTGACAATACGCGAGCAGGACTGTCAAGGCTTGCTGAGCACTTACAGTGACCACAGTAAAAATAATTAATTAGTTAATCACAGCAATGCTAATTGTTTATTTACAAATGTGCCGACTCGTCAATACTATAATTTCTACTTTATATTATACTGTATGACTTTGGGCGATAAGTTACTGTGTATCAACAACCGTTATATATGATGTACGCAACTATATATGTCTTGAATTGTACGATATTTGTGAGGCGTTTGCTTACTACGGAAGCGGCGATCCCCACTTATGTTCATCTTTTGGGTTGAGAGATTCGCTGGATTCTCACTTTGCAACATACGTTTGCGTTCACAGCTGTGGGTGGATGTTATACAGCTTCCAGTCGTCATGCTGCGTACAATGTCAACGTCGTATCGACCACTTGCGACTCCGCGACAGTCACGTGGAACCCAGCTTACGACAACGCACAAGATATTCACTATGTCCTCTGGTATGTAAAGATATTCACTATTAAAGAGATTCACTATGTCATCTGGTATGTAATGATATTCACTATTAAAGATATTCACTATGTCCTCTGGTATGTAATGATGATGATAATGATAACAAAACACGAACACGAACAACAGCAACAGCAACAACAGTAAAGACCATAACTAGCAGGTGTTTTAGGTTTAAAACACTCCCGAAATAAAATGTAAAAGTAATCACTTAGAATTTAATTAGCGATTAAACTGTTAACATTCAGTACATCCTTAAACAGCCATGGTATTTGCTTCATTTTTTTTTGATTTCGTTTAACAAAAATAGGACAACATTTGCAGCCACCAGGCACATTCTGTGGGCTCTAAATACACCAAACAATGCGTTTGCGGCCGGAGCTGGGCCGCAAACGCATTTTTGGTGTATTTAGAGCACAGGAGCGTGTCTGGCGGCTGCAAATGTTGTGCCCGCTGGAGAAGCTAACAGTGCTCCCCAAATACCTTGGGTTGATTTGAAAAAAGAGGGAAAGGGAAGGAAGGGAGGGGAGAGAAAAGTAACGAAAGGGACTGGAAAAACACCCCTCCCCATGGTTACTGCCTTGACAACGACACTGCAGCATTTTATTCGCTTTGCTGTGCGAAACGTAGGCCTAATCGTAGACGTCATGCGGCGCGTGTGAGTGACTGACTGTTGATGAGTTATGACGTCGACGATGACGCTGACGTACGATGGCGACGCGGGTGGGCCATGCTTCAAGATGGCGGCGTGACGGCGGTGCATTGTGGGTGGATGGCAGGTACAGATGGGCGGAGTTGGCGACGTCACGATGGCGCACTATTGAGGTGATCCCAAGCGACGCTTCCTCTATTACAGTGCACAGTCTACGGCCGAGTAGCACGTATCTGTTCACTGTGCTCGCTCGAACTGTCAGCTCACAACATACCGCCGCGCAGTTCAGCAATGTCGTCAATGCCTCCACGAAAGGTCTTACACCTGTAAACTATATTATTTTTAATACCCCCAGGAAGTAAAGATCCCGGGGGTTAGAAACTAAGATTAAAAACAAGCTGGAATGGTTACATGTCGGAATGGGATTGAAAAAAAAACATTATCGCTCATCTCTATGTTATTCTAAGCAGGTATTGTTTTACAGGCGTCTGTTCGTGTGTCAATCGGGATGTCAGTCTGCTTTTGATTTTGACGTTGTGTGTTGGACTAAGCTGGTTTTTAAAGGTGGCCTAAATGATAAACATCACTACAAGGATCACTATAGTGTCAAATGTACAGTTATATGACAATATCAGGCAGGATATGACTGCTGGAAGAGGAAGGGTTTAAGTCGGCGCCGGAAACTTGAATATGTCGGCGCCGAAACAACGCCTTCGGGCAGTCCATTTCAGATCCGAGGTCCAGAAACGTTGAAGGTCCGACTACCGACTGTCTTGTCTTCTCTCAGTTTCGGAACGCGCGTTAATTCTCGGCACATCGTCTCATATCGTCATAATATATCACACTGTCGTATATGTGTAAAACTGAGCCTAAAGTCAAACTAACTGGTGAGGGTCTGTTTGTTGATTGGCAAAGATTTGCCGACGAATTTGGCGCCAGTGTCGACGACTTCGTCATCAGCGTATCCACATATCAGCGATCCACTGCAGCGACTCCATTCGCTAGGTATTGAGTACTGCTTCTGTCGTTGCTCTACTGTTATATATTATACAGAGTGGGCCAAAAAAGTAAGCGGTTGTATTGCGGTTTGTAACTTCGTCAATTATGGACCAATTTAAAGAAATTCCACTGTTAGAAAGCTTACTAAATTTCCACAAAGATGCATGTAATATTTGCCAAATGCCTTCAAAATGTTACCACTTTATCTTGCAAAATGGCAAACAATGTAAGGGCGCATCTGGAGTTTTGCAAAACACGGAGTCAAATACAGTGATAAGCACGTGCAGAGAATAGTTAACTAATAAAATACATCTTTCAACTGTGCAGACTGGCTATTGAAGCCGCCGATGAATCTGTCGGCACTGCGTCTTCCCAACGGACAGATACTGGTAAGATGGCGGGCGCCACGCATCAACTACGGCGGCAAACCGGTCCTCTACTACGCCCTCCAGTATCGCACTGTTGGCCGCTGGGTGCCGCTAATTGGCCGGTTGCCCGCCAACCGGAAGTCTTTCCTATGGACAACGCCGTCGCGAGGAACGACGTACCAGTTCCGGGTAGTCGGGTATTACGGACGAGACGAGGCCAGCCAGCCCAGCGCCACTGTTACTGTATATACCGGCGGTCAGTTATTCGAATCAAATAAACTAAAACCAATTACAACCTGAAGCGAGTTAACTAGTAACTGTTAACAATTATTCATAAATACCTAAAACAATCGAAGTTTTTTTCTCTACAAATTAATTAGTGGCGTTACGACATGCAACGACTGTTGCCTTTTTAAACGGCAACAGTCGTTGCCAAAGCGTCACCAATTTGTAGGTGAAAAAATTCGGTTGTTTTAGTATTAATGTTTCGTTTCAACCCACGAGTTTCTCTACGAAGAGATGACCAGTAGTTTACGACTTATAAAAAAGACTAATGCTGTGCAATGTAAGTTAAAGCAGACTGCAGAAATTGAACAATATTTCGAATTAAAACGATAAATAAACACTTTTTCAAGTTTTATTTAAAATACGCTTTCATTGACATCATGTTAAACTACACTGTGTCTCAAAAAGTTCCCACCTTTAAACTCTCTGCAACTTTGTCAAATTTTAATCGATTTTCAAAATTTTTGCACTGCTGGAAAACGTATGAAATTTGCTACAAAACTCACAGGAGACTCACCTTAGGCATGTTGCTACACTACCTTGGAAAATTAAAAATTGAAAATTTTCTGCAGATATTCAGCAGATATGGGAGAAAATGCAAACAAATCCGGGACAAAGAAGACCGATAAATACCCGTCTCCGGTGATATCTCATGGACAGTCCTGTGGCTCTGCGGCGGCTTGTCCTCTTGACTCAAGACAAAATCATTAACTGTCTCAACGTTTTCTTCAGTGTGGGCACTGTAAGGGCTGCCGCTGCCTGGCAGCCTGTCAACTGTGCCTGTGTCCTGCAACTTTTTCAACAACTTATTAACGCCCGCATTGTCCAGCTTTTCTCAGGAAATTCGTCTGTCGACCTCTTTGCTGTGTACCCCTTCAAGTACAAACTTTTTTATCAAAATCTTGTTTTCGTCGCTCAATACCATGTTGATTGTTGACAAAAACTGCAGTGCCGTCTGCTGTGACGAATTTCCGGTGCCACAAATTGATCGCACAAGAAAATTAGTAAAAGAATAGTGATATGGAAAATTTTATTTGCAATTAGTATGGGGAAAGACTCGCTATTTTAAATACCGAAAATATCAAAATCTGTGGATATATAACAAGGTTAAAGGCGATTAAAATGCATTTTGTTTGCGTTTTTTTCTTCCATATCTGCAGAAAATTTGAATTTTTTATTTCCCAAGATAGTGTAGCAACATGCCTAAGGTGAGCTGGGTTTCTCCTATGGGTTTTGTAGCAAATTAAATCCGCTTTCCACCAGTGCAAAAAATGAAAATCGTTTCAGATTTGACAAAGTTACAAAGAGTTTAAAGGTGGGAACTTTTTGAGACACAGTGTAGATTCGTGACCAAGCTCATTCGAATCCACTAGCAGAATTGATCTATTTATCTTTCCGCGCCTTCGATTCATGCTTGACTAAGTGCGGGTTATAAATTTTCTTCTTATTGTTATTATTGTATTTATGTCTTTATAAACTGTAATGCATTACTGTTTTATATGATACTGCATTGTTTCTTCGCCGTATGACGTGAGTGTGTGGTTGTACCGATGTTTAGATCGATTTCAGGGTAAAGTTCGTACAGTTGACCAGTTAGTGGGCGCAATAATTGGCGCCATTCTGCTTGTGGTGCTTGCTGTCGTCTGCTGCGTCGTCACGTTCCGCATTCTACACAAGAAGAGACGACGGCGGGCTGCCATTCGCCGCTGTTAGTAACTAGCAGACTCGCAACCACAACTACTAATTTTTGTCACGTAATTCAAACAGTGATAGAGGATGGACGGCTATTGACGGTTTGGTAGTTGGTTATCTCATCACTATTATTCTGTAAAAAAATATAGGCTGTACTTCCGCTGATCTAGTGTACGTCCTACCTAAAACCACTGTAAAATGAGACAAGTTTCGGCTGTAATTACAGAAGTTGGAAGCTCGTACTAATCTCGTTGACACTTAGCCTATCTCGGTCTATGTTTATAACACTTTATTCGCATAAGAGCCGATTTATTTCAGTGTTATCAAAAAATCGTTATGTGATATTTCATTGGCTGATATTGCTACAACGGGAATGTTGTGTTTGTGCTAGCAAATATGAAATATTTTGGATCGAATCCGGTCATAATAACGCAGTAAGTATAGTATAATAGTTCACTGTTACGCTGTGCTTTGAACTTGTCTGAAGCTTTTGTTCAAATCCTTAAGGTCAGCCGTTCAGCAGCAATCGAGTTCACATGGATTCATGGCCGTCGCTGCTGGACCTTGACCTTTGACCCGGTGACCTTGAAACCTTTCGAGCAATGCCAGTCGCATGATGCATATCTGTGCAAGTTTCAAATCCCTCCCACTGTGTGCAGATATATCGCGTGAAATACAAGGTCGATGCGCTATCCCTCAGCCGAAAAATTCTATTTGACATTGCTATGACCTAAACCTTTGACATCTGACGTTAAAAAAATTTTCTTCAACAACGGCCACTTAAGTGATGAATTTTTGTGCCTAGTTTCATTGAAATCCTTTTATTAGAAGTAAAGGGAAATCGAGTCACGCGGAATGGTGTTACCGACCAAGGGACGGATAGCTCACGGACGGACGGACGGACAGACGGACGACATAAAATATGATGCTCTCCGCTTATTGTAGGCGGAGGCACAAAGATATCGAAATTAGGGTATATATAGCCGCACAGAAAATGATTGTAGGCCCATTGCATGTCTCTCTGTCCGTCTGTCTGTCTGTCACAATCATTTCCTATGCGGTAGTCTGTCTGTCTGTTTGTCTATCAGTCTTTCTATTTGTGTGTTTCTTTCTCACTTCGATTTCGTGTTTTCATCACGTTTTTGTGTTTTCTTGAAGTTTGTATTCGTTAATATTTTGCGTTAATAATTCGGGCACCGGCTTAGATTAGCATATGCTTCTCTGGCAGCTTATCACTGTGCTTTATCATTATTGATGTATATTGTTTTGTTGTTTTCCAATTTATCCTGCGCAGTTTGCTAATAAATAGACTTGCCTATGTGTATGCATCTTGCACATTGACATGGGTGTCATTTGTGCATATTTCTAATAGCGACTGTTACTCTGCTAGCATCGCTAACTAATGCTATATTTTCGTTGTAGACCGGCGACACCGCCAAATGGTAAATACAACATTCGTGTTACTCATTTTTTCTGTATTAATAATAAATAATTGTTTCCCTCATAACGGTTTAGACTGCAGTTCATAGTTATTAACAAACATGTATCTCCGGCCGAGCTGAAACAGACAGTGTTGGCGCAAAACGTTGAAAATTTCAGCTAATCGAATCGCTTCTTTCTGGTTATTCCGTCATGTTTGATTCAAACATTACCGTTCTCATGCAACGACCAGGCGTTTTCGCGTTTTATCGACGGCCCCTGGCGTTTTCGTTTGCTCCGCGACGTGCATGTAATCGGCTTCTGTCTGACTCGAAACTCTCGCCGTCGACCCGTCGACCGCTTCTGTCAAAATAGGCCTACATATGAAGACTTCACTTAATCCAAGTCGCCTATAACTGGCAGCCATGGGTTAATGATATAGAATGAGCCATCACTTATATTGTGGGAGTGAATGCTACTGCATTGTGTAATTGGTTACTGTTTACTCTTACGAAAGCAAAGTTTCACAATATCGCCAATAAAGTAGGCTAATCTAAGCCTAATACGTTTTTACGTTCAAGAAGTATTTGTTTACAATCTGACCGGCAGACAGATGACGCTCAGCCAATTCTGTGTGCACTACAGAGCTGGCGAGTCCATCGAATACCATTTCACCGTCACCGTCTACCCACAGCGGCATGACGTCTTCGGCTGTGCCAGTTGGAGAAACGCCGATATAGGTCAGTTAGTAGGTCGCCCTCGCATATTCTAGTAGGCTAACAAGTATAGATAGGCCTACGCAGTCAAGCAATAAACTAACTGGACATCTGATAGATAGGCGGGGCCTATTGAAAAATTTAACTGTAGCAGATGAAGACGTTAACTGAACAATACACAGTCTCCTGCACTTTCACCTATCACTCACATAAACATGGCAGTTCATCATCTTCACCATCTTCACTATCAACGCTTGCATCTTCTCTTACTCACGCAGTATTTCATTCTGAACTCAAGACTTGACTCTTCCGAAAATCCTTTTCTCCATAGACCTTTTCCTTTCCTACCGGACTGATTACACGGACTCTAGGACAATCTAACGATTTTACTCTGCTCAACGGCTGGATTGGTCAGTGTGTTAGACTAAGCCGAATGCACTTTCAATCACTGCACTTTCATTCATTCATTCATTCATTCATTCATTCATGTACGCCGTCTGTAGCTGCTGTGTATACGATGAATTGTGCGTTAATCTGTTAATCTGTGTATCAGTGAGATGTCATCGTGTGCACTTGGTGGCCGCATTTAGCACGGCAATGCACGGCCGTCGTCGTACGTGTCTGCTCCGTCCAGGTTCTTTTGACTCAAACTGAAGGCAGCGAAAAGCTCAAATTCGATTGCATGTTTCCGACGGCAACTGTAGCCCGCAGTGTCATTAAAGTCAAGGTCACTAGGTCTTACAAAGTTCAGGCACGATTTGCTCGGTAACTGCGATGAACAACTGGATTATATGCTGCTGCCACTGAGGGGCAAGTACCGCAGTCAGAGAAGTTGCAGAGCTGAAAGGTGAAAGGTTAAGGTTCAACATGCACCTTTCGGTCTCAGAGTGCCTGATGCCAGGAATAATAAATTCAAAACGAAAGATCGTAGAAAGTTGAAACTGGTTTACACATTTTTCGTAATACGTCGCGCGACTTGGGATATCCTTTCAAGGTCAGAAGGTCAAAGAGGCAAGGTCACAAAGCCTTACAAAGTTCAAACTCGAAATGCGCCATTACTGGCAAACAGAAGATCTTGCCACCTTCGATGTTTTGGTGAACACTTTGTCAGTAATCTTGAAGTTGCGGCATATCGTGTCGGGCAAGCGGGGCTGTACACCTTCTCGTTGTTTTGTTGTAGCGCGCACAGCACTGATCACGTGACAACACAATAGAGACCATCTGCCTGCGCAATCAACGTATGACGTCACCAACTGCGTTACGTCCACACCGCAGTCCGCGGCAGTATCTACACGTCCTACCGAAATCCTGGCATTCTCCCCGTGGACGTTCCCGTCAGACATGTCCTCATTGCTACCACAACTCAAACGTACAAAAACTTGCTAACGGAAAGGAAAAAAAGAACAAGAAACTTAGCTGTCGCAAAGAGAGAGTCACAAAGCACGCGTTTGACAGACAGACAGACAGACAGACAGAAAGACAGACAGAAAGGCCTTCGCAATACCGGGCGTTGCATCCCATGCAGTTGCACGGTAAAATGCCAAGATTTAACGTGCAGTTGGAATCAACTCAGCTTAGTCCATCACATGAGACAAGAAGCTCATCAGGAGATGAGATAGCGAACGTGAACTGTTTTACGACGACATCCTACACGTACTACAAAGTACAATAGACTTGCGCATAAATTATGGCACAGACATCGGCCACACTGTTTTACTATAGACCGGAAGCAACAAGTAACCATCACAACTGTAAAGCGAAACTTAAATGATAAATTACAAGTAAGTAACGGTGAAATTCACTTTACTCGCGAATGCGTGAATTTAGTTACGCAGACTAAGTTCACCGCTGTGTTACAGAAGCCGACTATTAATCAATAAGTTCAATGCTCGAGGAACCGGTTATGAGTTCGAACGCAGATTTAGCAAATTCGTTGAAATAACGCAAAGTACAAAGAGCCATTACGCCGTTCAAGGTCATTCAAGGTCACCGATTTTAGTACCAATCGACAGCTTATATACGACTGCCTATTAGTAATTAATACTAACTTACGGTACCTCCTATCTTGCACCGTTTCCAAGTTATGGTCAAATTTTCGTGCCTCATTTTAACGCTCTCGTTATAGGGATGATCCCTGCCAATATCGCCGTAAGTGAATTATCATTAACAACTAGATTCTTTGGCCTACATTTCTGCCGTAGAAAGTATCGGTGTGTCTTCAACCACTTTTACGTAATCCGTCTCGAAAGCTATTGAATTCGGTGAAATTACGCAGAGGTTACGGCTATTATACCTTTCAAGGTCATTCAAGGTCACCGATTTTGGTAAGATAAACATCAATTTTACCAATCAAGTCAGCAGTCAAGAAACCGCCCCAAGCTGGCAGGGCATAAAAATATGCGAGACAATCAGGGCACAGAAAACAGTATGGAGTTCTTTGGAGGGAAGGCCTTGGCCCTTCAGACACTTAAACAAATAACTACGTTGATTACAGATTGTGGGGATATTCTTAACATGCTCATAGAATAAAATTATGAGAAAAAGTAACTCGAAGCAATTTAGCAGATATAATCTGCCAGTTACTTAAGTCGACTTTCAAGTCATCTGGCTGCCAAGTCAAGTCCGAAACACAAACTGAAGTGACTCTCAGGTCTACCAGTGGAACCAAAGTGTTGACCGGACTGCTAGAACTCTATATATTATTATTATTTTATTAAATACAAGCTACGATGTGTGTATAAGACTGCCTGACGCCATGAGATGGACCGAGACAAAATGAGACATATATACGTCTGATGATCGTGATTCATGATTATGTTCGGTCCAAGGTTGTCTCGTCTCCTCCCGTTAAGTCGCGTCGAACACTGTTGAACAGTAGAATAAGCCTTCGAATGTTGCTTAATTAGAAACGTATAGAAAGAATTCACTATGAAAAAACCGTTTTCCGCCGAAAAATTTAATCGCAAAGATGTAGGCCCCATTGAGGGTCTGTGACACTGCAATTATTGCCGTAAAACCGTGTGGTTCAAATGATGCGATATAGCGTGCTATCTTATACATGCTGTATAAATGCGTTTCGAAAGAATGCGTTTGCCATGTTTGTAAGATATTTTAAGACAATCATCTCTCGAAGGTCATCTACTTATGCATAGTCACTAACATGATATTATAATCAGTCAGTGTGTATTTATGCCTAGCTTCGTTTACAGTTTGATTTATTTATAGGTCCACAATCCACATTTCTTTTTACTTTGACAGAGCACACTGCTCTAGTGTGAATATACATTGGTTATAATATTATTAGTTATAAAAAAAACTTATATAAGAAAAAATAGAGAAAACAAACAACTGTCGTTCACTTCAGACACTAAACGGTCTAATCTTCATCTCAGTGAATCTCATCGAGTAGTAGTGGCCCCTCCAGGGACCCCAGTTAACGCCATCAGCGGTCGACGTGTGACTGCCATTCAGATAGCGACCGTTGAGGTTGGAAAGATGACATCTGTTGTACCACCACGCACCTGCGTACCTCACTGCACATGACTCGTGGGGCTTTGCGTCGTTGTTCTGGTCTCGAGTGCTGAACTGCTGTCCGAGGTGGTTGCTGGTCAGCGAGTCACCTTCAGACAACAGACAGTTTGCTAGTTCATTAGGCCGCTCGACGTTGGTTGGTATGGTTTATTCCGTTAGCGGATATACGCGGGGTGTGCAGGTAAAACTGTGAGATCCATTGAGAACGCGTGCCATACCTGAGCGCCTTAGAGGCGTGTTCACGACAAGGCGCTATACAAATCCACGTTTACCTTTACCTTACCTTATTACCTTGTCGAAGACCTTCTGTTTTGCTGGTGTACTTTTACCAGACACCAAGACTTCCAAATCCAGTTTTGTAATCCAACCAGCCGCGGTAGAAGTCCACACTGCCGTCTTGACGTCGCTGAAACACCTGCAATGTCACGTGATACGTTAATTGTTTACGTGAAAATA
>Ga0049105_1001347_pt1 | contig 10731 bp, 6 predicted proteins | sample WorMetvaBAHAMAS1_FD_61260 | JGI IMG/M metagenome (GOLD analysis project Ga0049105, IMG submission 61260) | Worm MetaG Olavius vacuus BAHAMAS.1 | ecosystem: Host-associated > Annelida > Digestive system > Unclassified | place: Germany: Marburg | collected 2013-04-09 | reverse complement strand
TGCGATGTCAAATAATGTGGGGAATTTTGATGTCAAAAATTATTAAAATCGGACAACTATTCCTCAACTTATAGCCAATAATATGAGTGGATGTTTTTTTTTGAAACACGGTGTACAGACATCTTTTGACAGGTTATACTAATAGCTCAGCTAGCAAGCCAAGCGAAAAAAAATGAAATTAATGTTTTGTAAAAACTATTTTTTCACTCAGCTGGCTAGTATAACCACTCAAAAGCTGTCTGTCTGTGTGTTAGCCAGGGTGGCATAAATAATAACTGCTAAACGTAGAGACTCGTAATCCTGCACGAACAGACCGACTGACTGATGAAAACAGAAAAATGCATCAATGTGACTAATTTACTGTGTTTACAGGTCATCACAGAAAATACTGATATAGCTGTATCAAGCAACAGTTTTTGCTCTAATAGTACTTAAGTAAGCAGCTAACTGAACATTACTTAAAGTCTGAATGATGTTCACGCCCTTACTGTGCACTGTTACATAGCTGTTATTTCACATGGCAGCATCTGAGAAACCTACATGTCATATGTAGAAACCCAGAAAATTGCATAGAAAAAAATGGGGAAAAAACTAGGCAAAATTTCTGGAAAAATTGACAGGCGAATTGCGCCAAAATTGACAAAATATGCGCCAGAGTTGTGTGCACACTGTATGATTGCTGTGAACAAATGTAAAAAATCTTCATGAAATTAAATTTGGCCAGCATTTTTATGTAAAAATATACAATAAAACAGAAGTTGTTCGTGAAGCAGTAAAGCACACTGTTAGTTTAGATGAATTTGTTTTTAAATGAATTGCTTTTTGTCAAATATTCAAACTATCGAATTTGAAGTTGTTGAATGAACAGCTCTTTGTCTCACTGAACTGCAGCTGGACCTATATAAGTATGCTGTTATATTATCAGTTTAATACATAAGTTTTGCTATTTATAACCGTGCAATGCACTTCTAGCAGGCATGAGTGTGTATGATTTAATTTTACTGATCATACTAGCTACAGTTGGCAGTGATTTGTGATTTTCATTTTTTAATAAATGAAATGTGATGCAAAGTGTGTTGTTATCTCCAGTAATATTTAGAATATAGGTCAGTTTAATATTAATCAAACATATCATACAGCAGTATCTAACAATCACAACTCACAATAGTTAATGTTTGTATCCAAGCCGCCCCAAAACTGACAAAAGTAGCCAAAGTTGCACGAAAATTGTGCTCCGCCGCAAAAATTGCAACACTGTGGGAAAAGTCAAAACTGCGCAAAATCACAATTTTCTGGTGGGTCTACATACGTAGCCAAACCAACCATTAGATAGACTTTCTTCACTGGAGCTGCCTGCAAGATGAATCATAGAGAAATTCCGTGATGAATCGCAGTTTGGAAACTCCCGCCTGGAAATTCTGCAGGCATTATCGACGATGCACTGCGATTCTGCACGATGATTGGTTGACAGTGTGATGCTACAGCCAATCGTATTCATCGCATCATACACGTCCACCAGAAAACGGCCTGCAAATGTGCACCACAATTACACAACAGTATTTAGCATAGAACAAGACTTTTACCCAAGAAGTGCAGTCATAACAGAAATCTACTGCATGAGCTAATACAGACAATATTGCAAGTTTGCAAACATGTAAATGAATGACAGCCGAGTGAGCCGACCGAGTAAATATTATTGTACATTGTTGACTCCTAGTATTACGGACGAAATTAACAAAGTAGGACAGCCAAAGTAAGTTGGTTGTAGCAATGGCATAGCCAGGAATTTTGAGTGGGGGACAAGATGCCAAAGGCATAAAGGGGTGTGAAATGGGAGTAATGGGTGTTGGTCTTCCCATAAAATTTTTAGAATTTCATCCTAAAAGACTACATTTTAGCCATACATACTTCTAGACAGCTTACATCTGCAACAGTGGCCAAGTAGCCACAGAAACTGCTGTGTAGTTCAACGATTTGTCAATATTATCAGCTTTCCTGCCAAGAACTGGGGCAGCGATAGTAGTTTCCTATCCATACAGACAAGAAACACATGTGCTGATTTATGTAATGCTATACGGCGTAAATTAAATTCTAGACAAACCTCTCTCACTCTCTTATCTCTAAGCCAAGTCTCGTAAGGGCATTTTGATGCACTACACTAAAACTGATGGGTACATGAAATAGTTTCAAGCGATGGAAATAAAATGTACTTTGGACGAATGCATTAATAACAAAGGTACACTGTCTGAGTGAGCAGACACATACATTACATAAGAACCATTGCCAGCCTATTTTTAAAATCAATAATCAGTATGTAACTAAATATATTTGAAAAGCGCAGTAAAAATGCTGTAACAGCAGTGCTTTGAGAAAACGCATTACATACAAAGAATACATGCATTATAACCAGCAAGAATGAATTCAAAGTCAAAGGCTCTGAGTGGTACCCTCTCCCCCAAAAGTCTCAGTACTTCTCATCAAATTTGGACGAATCCAAAAAATAGTCATTGCCACAAGTGGGGATGTGTCTCCCCAATTACCCCAGTTGCCATGCCACAAGGTTGTGGATTGGTTCACAGAGCTTACAAGAGCTAAGCTATTCTATATAAAACATAACCAAATGGAACCAGATTAACAAAGAAGCATCAGACTTCAACAGCTGCTAAGCTGCAGGCTTATCACAATAATGACACAAATATACAGAATATCACTGCCACCCTGTAGTTTCTGTACAGCGTTTTCTTCAACACTGAGTTCAAATATGGTACTTTCATCCTGCTCATGATAGCTTTACCATTATTGACCAAATCACTGCAATCTGCAGTAAAAAAAGTACAAAATACAAGCCAAGTTGATTAAGTAAGGTTTAACATCTACTGCTACTACTACACATTATATGTTATATCGGGGACGGGTTTTATGGGTCAACTGACAAAGCCAACAGTGTCAAAGTACTGAAGGAAGAAAATACAAGCCAAACACTAATGAAAACATTAATACAGGTGGTGGAGTACCCGGTTCTATGGACGGCAGCTGCAGTATGTCACCAAGGAGAACCACCTTCTGCAGGCTCGGCAGCACCTTGCTGATGAGGCTGTAAAATACCGTCACTGCAACGAGGCTGCCCTCGTCAACTACCAGCAGACGAACCATCTCAAACTTCCAGGCAGATTTCCAGGGGCATGACGAGTGATCACTGCGCCGCCAAGCATAGTAGCTAAAGATGACCTGGTGCAGTGTGAAAGCCTGTATACCGGTCCTTCGACCGAGAACATTGGCGGCCTTGCCAGTCGGAGCCACTAGCAGTACATCAGGGCTGAAGCTCAGATGTGGTGGCTTTTTGTCTGAAGCTAACTCAGCTGCCTTCGATGAACATTCTTCCACCGGATTATTAGCCGATAAACCGCCGGAACCTTCGTTATCTAAATTCACATCACCAACGGTTTGCAACTCATCAGAGTCCGTTGAACTTGTTGACATTTGCTTTTCATCAAATAAATCATCATCACTTTCATCGTCTGCCTGCCCTTCCTCGTCCACAATTTGATCATTTCCATCCGCAACATTTTCGAGTCGGTTAGACAAACAACAATCCATGGCTGGTTCTACTGTCCCCTCATCAGGCAAGCATCTGTTCTTAGACAAGTGAAGGTTTTCATCACCTTTACAGTCAGTGGCTGTATGACTACCACCACAGAGCAGATTCTGTGCAGACTCTCCATTGGAAATGTCTCCATCGCAGCAGAGCAGACTGTCACAAACAAATGCAATATTCTGGTTATTTTCTGTGTCGTGAACATTTGCTCCGACGTATTTATCACTGCAAATAACTTCATCACAGCCAGTATGAGTATTCACATCGCAGACAGCGGCTGTGCTCTGACATTCCAACACAGAATGATCATCTCTGACATCAGTTTTATCGCGGTACATGTTGATAACGTCCCACAAATTATCTTCGCTCAGACCTTCTGATGACGACTGACCTATCAGATCCGCATGAGATGGCTTAACAGGAGGCTCCTTCAACACAGTAGACTGTTTCTGTGTCTCACTATAAACCTCCTCAGCCTCATCAGCAACTTGACACAGTTCATCATCTTCAACCTGAGAGTATGCTGCCATCCTACAACATCAATGAAACTCCACTGTAGACTAGTGTACGAAACAGAAAACATATCACAACTTCACTAAATTTACAAATGACATTTATGTTACCAGTTCCCATTATAAGGCATTTGAGTAAATTTCTCAAAGGCCAGATGCAAAGTCTTTCCAAATTCACAGCAACATGTGAAGTATGCAAACTACACTCTAAGAAAGTTAAACCTTCGTATCATCATCATCACCATCATCATCATGGTAACTTATACGGTGCCCTTACCCCTAAGGACTCAGTAGTACCATACAGAAATATAACAATAAATGCAATAAAACAAGAAAAATGTAGACTGAGTATGCACATTAACTATTCTGATATGTCTGTATCTTGTCTGTACACATATGTCAAACACTTCAAATATATTTTTATATTACATGCAACAATTAGATGGTCTTCAATGGCGAACCATCAACTGGTATAATTCTGAGAAAAAGGTGCCTTATTGAACAAATGATTTTTTACCATATTTGACCTTGACTTCTGACCTCAGAATCTAATCAGTTCATCTGTTCCCCAACTGCATGCAAGTTGTAACTTTGGTGAAATTCCCACAAGTGGTTTGTAAGATATCATGTTCACAAACTTTTAGTATATGATCACGAACACACAAACTGACAAGCAGAAAGCACTGAATGCCTTTAAGTGGCAAACACAGCTGCGGGTGTACACTCAATTGTTGCCTCAAACTGTGATGACCTGTTTTAGTCATCGTTCTCATTAACCACCTCGTATTATCCCCCACCCAATCAAAACTGGACTTCTCGCCCTCACGGAGTGCACTTACAGCTTACTCCCTAAATTAAGCCCACAAAATTTTTGCGTTCTCGCCCTGGGGGTGACCCCCTTCACCGCCTGACTATGCCTATGGTATCTCATCACCAGCGACAACGTAGAAATTAAACTGCACCGACAAAAATATCATTCATTATCAATAATTATTATTAAGTATGTTATTACTTCACGTGGAATCAGATTCACGATAAAAGCACATTTTATCTGAATAAAACATGAAAAAATTAACGATGCTGAATCACGTGCATTTTTTACACATCCAAATGCAAGGGCCACAGAATTGTGAATTATGTTAATCAGTACTAATTCTACTATGTAGGTGACATACTTTTCCGAGTTGATCTTGGCGAGAGTGTACGAAATCACAGCACTGACAACTTCTGTCTTGCCACATCCACCTTTGCCAGACAGCACTACCACCGGCTCACTGGCAATCAACTGGGCTGCTCTCAGCTGATCAGCATCCTGCCGGACTTTCTCAAACAATTCACTGTATTCACACAGGCACTCACATTTAAACACACAGTCTGAGTAAGTAAGTAACAAAAACAATTGATGTGTCCGACAACGACAGTGTCACTTCTCAGGCACAAAAGTAACTATGGCGGGTACACTCAGGGAAAACAGCACCTAAAAAGATTATTATTATTATTGTTATTATAAACGTTGATGTTTAAAGTGGCATTATCACTCGCAAACGTTGCAGGGCCACCTAACAAACACTAAAACAGTCACGTGTTGACAGTGACGCGGCTCAGGTATTAGCATCCTCGCCAAAGAATGTCCTGAACAGTACTGTTTTCAGTTGATGTCGAAAGGCCGCCAGTGACTGTTTATCTCTGACGAAAGATGGCAGAGAGTTCCATGCAAGAGATAAGCATGCAGAGTGGTTCAAAGCAAACAAAACTGAATGGTCAACGGTTTTAGGTCCCGGTAATTAATTTCAATGGTCAACTATCACCACTGAGGAACAACAACAGCTGATGATCTTTCCCCTCGATGGTGTCTCCAAGAGTTTCGGTCTGTTGCTATTTTCTTCAGTCAGGTGTGCACAATCCTGCCCAATAAATGGTTCATGTTATCTTCCTTTGATATCATTAGCCCACTACAGAGCCTTCCAACATAGTCAGTACAAGTTGCCTGCACCTCTGCATACCACACACCCAATGGTTAAAGTGTAATGGGACGCAAGGGAACGCTGTTCCATCACCTCCAGTTTATGGCTCAAAGCGTTCCCCACCTCAGATTGTTATAATGCTACAGAAAAGCACACAGCCATTGTCAAAGGCCCAAACCTGAATGTAGCGTTCCCCCACCTCTAATTTTGCACTTTAACCACTGCACACACCCAAAGTAGTAACACAGCTTCAACAATGCAACTTCATACAATTTGGTCAGAGCTTTTGTCAGCTATTTCTCTCAGCAGAATATACGAGGCCATCATCAGCAAGTTTGCAACTATGTCCTTTCGATAAAAAAAGTAATTTCACAGGTGGAGTAAACCAGGCCAAAAAAAACCCTGTTGCACAGTAAACCATTTTAACTGCAATTTTTCTAAAGTACCTAGTTTCAGCAGAGGGATGCAGCCTGCAGGCCCAGTGTTAAAACTCGATAAGTTTTTTGGAACTTCTTGAGATCATTCTGGTCTTGAAGGATGAAGATCTTCTCTCAGTGTTAAGGACTGCCACTTCGATCTCAGAAGTATGTACAAATGGAATGTTTCAGTTTTGTCCGAGTCTCGTAACTTAGTGTCTCAAGGACATCCTTGAACTGCCACCAGCTGGTGGTCCCCCTAAGAAATTCCATGAAAACATAAACCCTATTAAGACTGCTATAATGATATTTCTGCAAGCTGACCCAACAGTTTCAAAACACTGACTGCATGAAGGATACCGGAGCAACTTCAACAGCTGTATGAATGTCAACAGCAGTGAGCGAATGTCTTGCTGCTGAATGTGACATTGGCAAACATAGCCAAACTATGTCTAAACACAGTCATGTGATGAACTCAGGAAAGTGACGAATATTTAAAAACAATCAATTTTTCTCTAGCCCATTACAGTGACACAGCAAGGTGCAGGTATACATACTGTTCAGCATCAATTTCAAGCGTCCACGGCTGCACTTGGTGCCATTTTCTCAGAGTATGAAACGCTTCTGCAATCTTTGTCTCTGCATTCCAGTGTCGATGAAGAAAGACATGCATTCCATCATTTTCACGCACAATGACACGCCAGTGTTCAAGAAAGTGCAATGCCTCACTCCAGTCTAATGTGGCCGATCTGATGCCATCTCGGCCTTGCGATGATGGCCGGTATTTTGTCCGGACAGCCAATGCCTCCCTCTCGAGCCGACCAATTTTGACGTAAATATGACCATCCTGCCTTGTGAGTCTCTTCAAGGCACAGTACAGATACATTGCATGTATCTCGGTCGGACTGCACTGATGCACAAGTCCTGTCTGGTAGTAGCTGTCTAGACTGGCTTCACAGCCAGTGATGCGAAACAGCTGTGCCATCACCTAAACCACAACAAAACATTATTAGAGCAAGCAGTTATTATTACTAACTACACTGTGTCTCAATAAAAGTTCACCCTTTTTATTTTTGTGATAACTTTCCAAACTGTGAACCAGTTCAAATAATATATGGCAGAAACATAGCTAAGTAAGTATGGAAAAGATTGACACATGGTAATTTTGACATTTATTCGTTATGCATCACTAGTTTACCTCGTAAAATAACACACATTTTTCTCTCACTTCTACAAAATTCTAATATCGCATTTCAGACAGTTTTTTGCGATAATGATACTGTCATAGAAGTTGTTTTCTTCAGTCTGCGAATCACACGTGTCATTAATTTCACACGATAAATGATAGACCCGCTTCTTTGGTTAAGTTACTTACTTACTTATTTGTATACAGAACGCGCGTTGCTTTGTAGCAGACAACAGTTTGGTGTCAATGGTTTGGTGTAAACATGGGTTTCAATGACGAAGATTGGATTTTAATGGCAAATTTGTAAGTTTCTAAAGGCTACGGAGCAAAAAACTGATTAAGGAATTTTCAAATAAAGGTTGGGGACTGTGGGGACTGAATAAACTTTTGAAAAAGTTGCAAAACTGGCACGACGGCAAGACAAAGCGTGAATTTTTTTGTGGGACAGTGTATTATTATACACATAACAAGAGCATTCAGAGAGTGCATTACCTCTGTCACTGACTGCCAGGGCTAAATTGTGAAAGAAATGTCATACCTTGCAATGCTGAAATACATTCTGTTTACTTATTCATTGTCCGGTGCAAAGTGACGTCATCATCTATAAATGGTTCCACACTGCCTGCTGCAGGTCACCATATACAAAAGGGTGTCGTCTTTTAATACCTGACCCTCTACTGTCGGAGTTTTTCAGTTTTCAGATCATCATGATCCAGAAGTGGATGACTTACAAAATTTAATCAGTTCTTCCTTGTTCCAAGATACACCTGGTAAATCATTCCTGAAGAACCGATTAGTAGTTTTTACACAAAGTTGCTAACAGACAATGTACCTATAGAGATACATGAATTATAATTGCATATTATCTATTAGCACTTCTTACCGTATGTTTTAGTTCTATTTTAACTCTCTAGGTGCTGAATAATTTTTTTTAGTTTGTTCCCAGTGCTGAATATGTATATATACAGGCTTTGCTGCATAATGCTACGAATGAGTGTCGACTTTTATCGACATATACCTAGGTAACAGCACTCGAGTACTGAAAGAGTTAATTTGACTACACTCATATGCTATTGACCTTTGTACTGTCAGGCAGGCCCGACTCCAAGCAGGACAAGCACTGACTAATTTTGATAGACTGACTAACTGTACTGTCAAAAATATGGTAAACCAGATCTTGTGCACAACTTCTATATTATCCAGCAACCCGGCAGGATCTCGGCATAATGCAATTTCCAGCACTTATGTCTTCAGTGATTTGGACTTCAGGATTGGAATCTGGCCTGTGTAGAATATCACTCTAGAGCCAATCTCCAAAGCCACAGCCTGCAGAAATACCACTGAAGGTTCTCTTGGAGATTTTGAGAAAACCATAATTACAGCAACATAGATAAACTTCAACATAATCAGTAAAATGACTGCACATTAAAAATGTAAATATCACACAGTATTTGACACACACATCAGCAAAACCGAACACCCATGGTCGGCTGTCAAGAGCTTCTTCCAACTGCTTCTGCAACTCTTCCGTGTGATGAAGTACAAAAGAACAGAAATGTTTCGGCAGCATCCAAGGCATCCACGTGAACATGTTTTCAAGTGACCGAGACTGCCACGCCAAACGACCAGGAAATGCTGTAAAGCACAATAACAACAAGATCATTCTACAGCCTTCTTACACGAGAAATGGATAATGACGCGTCATTGTTTTTATTGTTGCTGTTCACTTCTATAAGTCCTTGTTACAATATAAGATTCATCAAAAAAATCAATCACACACTATTATGACAGACTATTATTATCATTATTATGAGGCTGCCCAATGCCATTAGAAGGCCTTATGTTTTGCTGCTGTGCTCATTTCCTCCCAGACTCTAATGTCTGAGCTTGCTGACAGACCCCTTCCAAAAGTATATTGGATGTTTGGATATAGGCTGAACTTGAATACTTCAGCCAGACAGAACAACCCCTTCGCAAAATTTTACGCCATCAAAAGGTCCAAATTTGACAAAATTTTCGATTGTTGCCCTTTCCAGCCATGGAGTTATGCCCAGGCATACGATGCTTACTGGTTAATATGGCAATGGACTCAAAAACCACACGAAATACATAATGGTCTTAACACCCATTTTCAGGTTTATCTGGGTTAGACAACAGTCTCCAAAATGTCTGCAATAAAACTCTGGTGCTTTCTAAAAGTGACAACAGAATCAACAGCGTCAAAACACCCAAGACAAAATAAACATAGAAATCCTGACTTTTAATATAAAACAAAATAAACATAAATTCGTAAATTTGTTCTACTACATACCGTTATTAATTCTTGCAGCGATAACATCAGCATACTTCTTACTAGTATCATTCTCGGAAGCAAATCTATTCAGCAAGTCACGAAGACTGTCAAATGTCAGCTTATGTTCCATATTCCAACTTCTACAAAGGCAAACATCAGGACACTGAGTGGAAGACATCAGGACATACATTGACGCGTTTCTAGCTTTTCTGTGGATGACATATAATCAGCTGTACAGAATGATCAAATAACCAGCAGTATCAAAAATAACACAAACTTAATATGGCAATAAGTGGCCTCTATGTGAAAATGTGTCCCATTACTCACTCAGTTTATCACAACTACAATCATAATACGAAACTTGTATAGTGCCAATACTGGACAGCAGCAATGAACAGAATAACATATCACATAGTACAATAAAAATTAATAATAACAATAAAAGTAAAAAGTAAACCGGATATAGCAGTTCGTAATCGAAATTACCACACCACTACGGGAAATCACATGCCATATGAGATCACACAGTGTGACCTGCCACCTGGCAGAGGTGACTTTCCCGCCTTTACCCCAGCCGAAGCCGGTACTCGATTTAGCGACCCCGGAGGGATGCAAGGCTGAGTTGACCTGGGTGGTGGTTATATGCCATGATAGTTTACCCGCGAAATACGGTCACCTATCTCAGAAATAACCAGGCAGTGTCATGGCCGGGATTCGAACCTGCGACCGCGAGTCACAAGTCCAACGTCCTAACCATTACACCAC
>Ga0049105_1001345_pt1 | contig 10735 bp, 6 predicted proteins | sample WorMetvaBAHAMAS1_FD_61260 | JGI IMG/M metagenome (GOLD analysis project Ga0049105, IMG submission 61260) | Worm MetaG Olavius vacuus BAHAMAS.1 | ecosystem: Host-associated > Annelida > Digestive system > Unclassified | place: Germany: Marburg | collected 2013-04-09 | reverse complement strand
CTGCTGCCTGACAGGCAGTCAGCCTACCGTCGTTATCATTCGACCGAAACGGCTGTCGTCATCGTTTACAATGACATTGTCCGATCGGTCGACCGAAAGTAGGTTGTACCACTTGTTCTTCTGGAGCTCAGGTCAGCTTCTGACACCAGGGACCGCTTCTCTGTTGCTGGTGTCGTGTTTTCCTGGTTCAAGTCGTATCTTTCTGGTCAGACGCAGACCTTTATGCCAGCAGATGATCGAAGCGGCCCTTTTTCTGTTTGTTGTAGTGTACCGCAGGGCTCGGTACTTGGCCCAATCGAGGTTATCTCCTACACCGAAGATGTTGCGGAACTTTTCGATCGGCACGGTCTGAGTCATCACCTTTTTGCCGACGATTAACAACTGTACACTAGCACTCACAGCGTCGAACTCATCTTTGACTAGACATCCGTCTTGTCTACAGCTCAATACATCATCATCTGATAATCATCATTCTCGTGATCTGAAAGCATTTTGGTTTCATTCTGTCTACGGGCTGAAAATCCTCGGTGTGACAATCTCCAGTAAACTGTCTGTGGCAGCACATGTATGCAACATAATGAGATCATCTGCGCAGACCTGTCATGTTCTTCGGCTTCTGCGAGCGCACGGCATGGCAAATGCATCGCTGCAGGTCGTCTATAGAGCAATCATCACCGCCAAGCTGACATACGCTGCGAGTGCGTGGTGGGGCTTCACCACCGAAGCTGACCGTCAACGCTTAGAGGCGATCATTCGGCGCGGCAAACGTACAGACTTGTGTTCAGAAGACCACCCGGCACTAGCTGAACTGGTTGAATGCGCAGATGATGAACTATTTGATAAAGTACTGATCAACTCTAGACATGTCTTGTATAGCATTCTTCCTAGAGAAACAGTTTCTGCCTATGCATTCAGGCGCAGACGACATAACAGAGAACTAATCAGCAAAACTACGCACTTATCACAATGTAGTTTTATTGTGCGCATGTTGTATAAAGATATGTACTAACTTCGAGGCCTTGTACTGTATTGGACTGATGGACAAATTTTATTGTTATTATTGTATTATACTTTAACTTAGCATATTCATTGTATACTATGCGTTCTGTCATGGCTCATTAAACGAATATGAATGAATGAATGACCAAGATACATATTGACTCTGTGATGCGCCCTCGGTCTTCTAGTAGGGGGCGCAGTACAAGTGCCTCAGTTACAGTTACAGCTAGTCTTATGTTTTCACGGCCATCCGCATTTTAACGATGGTCACTCTAAACGTTCCATTTCTTACGATTATTAATTTTGTTCGCAGAGCAGTGGACGACAGTCAGCTCCGCAACAGCGCAGAGCGACAACAGCGGCGACGGTGTCACTGGTACGATCAATAATGACACCAATAGTATAACAGCGCAGTGTTACCTCATCTCATGGAAAACAAATTGTGAAAAAAACTTTGTTCAAGTTACATTGTAAAGGTCAGACCTATAAAACAGCAGGTCAGAGTACAGTAAAGGCACAGGGCCTTGTGGCATCGCAAAATGATCTCTGCTGTCTTATTGGTCTGACCATTACATTATATTTTGAACTAAGATTTTTTTACAACTTATATCTACGCTGTTGGAAAGTAACATCAAGCATTGCACGCCACGAAATTGCGACAGCATGGAACAGAACAGATTATGAAACCGGTTTGCATCTGCCATATTTCCGGAACGGTTGGAGCTAGAAATTTGAAATTTGGCAAGCAGATTGAACACCAGCGGGCCGGCACTAACAAAAGAAATGTAAAATTAATTCAAAGGGTTTGGGAAAGGGGCACGTGACCTGCTTTTGAAATTTTGGGAGCCCCTCCATATCTCGGGAACGGTTGCAGGTAGAAACTTCAAATTTGGCGTGCAGATTCATCACCAGGGTTAGTAACGAAAGAAATGTTAAATTAGGCCAAATGTGTCGGAAAGATGTCACGTGAGCTACTTTTGAAATTTTCTGACCCCTTCCATATCTAGGGAAAGATTGGAGCTAGAAACGTTAAATTTGGCATGCAGATTCATCACCAGGGGTACTAGCGAAAGAATTGCAAAATTAGATAAAATGGGATCTGGAAGGGGTCACGCGACCTACTTCTGAAATTTTGGAACCCCCCTTCATATCTCGTTAATGATTGGAGCTAAAAAGTTCAAATTTGGCATACTTTGCAGCAGAGTGACATTTAACCGATGTGCTGCAAAGTAATATCATCTTTTGTGATATTTGCTGTTTTAGATCTGCGAGTTGGCGGATGTTGTCCTTAAAAGGCGTTGTAAACTACAAAGTTTTTTTTCTTACAATAATCCTGCATAGCCCTTATTTGTGGTCGCATTGCCGAACTTTTCGCGTATTAGTGGAAATCGGAACACGATGGTGACGTCGGATTAAAGACCATAAGTGGATATGATGGCCGTTTCGTGCATGCACAATTAAAATATGCAATATGGTCGTTATTTAATAGCGGAGTCGCCGAAATTCCGGCGCCTTGTAATAAATCAATCACGTTCACCAATCTATGAACAGATCACCTATGAAGTTATTCTTATAATGTTATTTCATCCGACCATAATTATAGCAACAGTTTTGCTATGGGACAGATACCACCTTCACAGAACGTATTTTAGTCGGTCAAAATTTTATCTTCAGTAGGCTACTCAGCATATTTAATTCGTTTAATGCGAAACGCCAGAGATGCAGGCGAAAGCTGATTGAAACGATTTTATGTCTCACTGTGTATCTTCGTACAAATTCGTACAGTCATAAAACAGGGAGTGTTTAGTTCCTTTTTGGAATCGCTTGATCCGTTACTTGCATCAGTGTTGCCAATGTCAGTGACACACACTGCGCTATGTGTAGATACGACGACGACAATCATTGCGTCTCTCGCTGTTGGTGCAGTTTTGTTAATTGTCGTCTTCGTCATCGTCTGCGTTGTCGTCTACTTCCGCAGGTGCTCCAGATTTGTCTCTTAACACTGACAAATGTTCATACGATGGGTTTTTAATAGATGTGTCACAACTTTCTGTACACTGAGTGTTTTATACGTGATGTACCACTTGGTGTGCGGGTAGTTAATGACAATGGGAGACGTCGTTTGAAAAATATCACAATGATAATCGAAATAGCGTAACATACGCGGGTTTCTCTGATGAACAAGTTGAGCAAACGTAGCAACGCAATAATATTTGCAAGTTTTACTTTGGCTAAATGTATTTTAGTAGGGGTGGGTGGTAGTCATATTTTTTGAAAACCCGGTCCGAAAAAAATTCCAAAACTTCAAAATTGTGTCATCGGCAGAGGCAAAACGGCCAGTGCTCGACAGCCTGCTGCCTACATTACAGTCGTTGTGCCGTTTGAATCATTCAACAGAAACAGCAGCCATCTGCATTCTTAATGATTAGCGCCATCGATCAAGTTCACATCGGCGCTATGATGCTGCTTGATTTGATTTATCTGCCGCATTCGATACCGCCGACCATTAAATTCTCGCAGATGTTCTGCAACGACGGTTCGCAATTGCCGGAGGTGCACTTGATTGGATTGTAAACATTTTAAGTGATCGCAGTCAAGTTGTTCGAGTTGGCTGTTGTGAAACTTGTGTCATTACTATGCAGTTTGAAGTCACTCAGGGATCTGTCCTCGGTCCAAGAGGTTCTTGGAGTAAGCTAACGCCAAGAACGACTGCCCTCTCTTGGAAAGGCTGCATTACCACCTCATCGCTGACGACATGCACGGCTTGAAGCATGACTTACCGACTGATGTCCCACAGATCGCCTCGACACACGAAGACTGCTCCACTGATGTCATTGCCTGGTGCGACGCTAAGCGTCTTCAGCCGAATGCCGGCGACCATCGACAACAGAGCAGCGTGTTAATGATGCGTGTGAAACTGCAATGGCCTACTCTTGAACATCGTCGGAAGAACCAAAGGTTAACCACCATGTTCAAGATTGCCCATGGTCTCACATCAATGCCGTCTTCACCCCTTATCTCAGCGGATCCACGAACTAGATGTAACCACCCGTACAAATTCGATTGCATCTTGTCGTCCACAACTGCATACAAAAATTTTTTTCCCGAACAATCCCCCAGTGGAACAATCTGGACAAAGAAACAGCCGAGGCGACTACCATCAACTGCTTCAAGCGTCGCCTGCACTAGTCCGCCGTCAACGTTCGTCGACCTGATACCCATATTGGGAGTTTGTCGACTGCAATCCAAATCCAGATCCAGAATGCCAATAAGATAGAAGTGATGTGGTTCGGCTCGGTCGCCACACTTAGCAAGATCCAACCTGCAGCAGCAGCATTCGTATCGGCTCCATCAATGTCCAACCAGTGACTGTCGTTCGCGGCCTTGGATTGATGATCGACGCCGAGCTGTCGATGCGCGTTTACGTGTGACGAACAATGCCATTCATCCCACCCCTCGCTTCAGTATATAGGAGCAATCAGTCAGTCAGGGACATTAAATCTGTCGAGCCGTTAGGGCTGAAGGGCAGTCAAAGACGGAGGGGGACGACCAAGACGAAGAGGATAAAGCAGAAGAGCCTGAGACTACCCTAGTTAGTTGCGTTACTGTCTGGTTAAACGAGTACGGGATCCACACAATCAGCTGTGCAATACGACCTTAGTACGAGCAGTTTACAACATATCCCAAATATATGAGTCATGACACAAAAACACACCATATACCACAATTACCAGAAAGGACAGTTACCTTTAACCGGTTAACCTGCGCCCCGTCACCGTTCCAGAGGCTGATGGATGTGACAATCAGCGGGTTGTTCTATGACCTTTGCTTAATGTAATTTCATGATACATTATCTCTGGTCGTACGTTCTCGGAGTATCTGCAACGGCTGCAGATGTTTGATCGACTGCACAGTCAGTTGTTCAGGACAACGGCTTTCCTTGGCAACGTGGTTTCGGCAAACGATAGTGAAATGCAAGAGGAAAACATATCCGCCGTGCGGGACTGGCCTCGAGAAGGTCATTCCATAAAGTCTGAAATTTCATGGGCTATTGCTCGTACTACAGAAAGTTCAATGAAATCAAACATGTTCAATTTTAGGAAAATATCGATCGGTTGATCAACCAAGCAACAAGTTGGTGTCGGATGAGTGGCTTTATCGACAGTTGCCGACGTCGAACCTCTGCTGCAATTGCCTTTCTGAAGCGCGTATCTTGGTATTAATAATGCACAGGCTGAAAAGTGAGATGTTTTTGGTAATCAGCAAGATTAATGGGACAAAAGTTGTGGAGGGCTTTGGAATCAGTCACTTTTGTATACCTCAGTAGTGCTTCGTAGCTCACAAACGTGCATGATCAAAAATCCATGACCGCACCCAATAAGACATATTAACCTGTCGTCGCTTCGATGTTTATTTTCGCAATTGTCGCAGTGACAATTGCTGATCATCATCATCGATGTTTTCAGTAATGACGTCACTGACAAGGAAAGAAGTTCACTTCCAGTACGAGTACCAGTAGCTCAGCTATCGCAGAGAAACGGCGCTGCAGGATTCGTTAGTTTTGGTCAAAAGTATAAGACTGGGACTGCAAGATAATATTTTACGGACATTATAGGACTATTTTCAACCACTGTAACATAATCGGCCTCCAAAGCTATCGAATTCGGCGAAAAAGAACGCAAAATAAGGGCTTTTGTACGCCGTTCAGGGTCAGTCAAGGTCATTGAGGTTGGTACCAATCAAAAGCCCGTATGCGACTTCCTATTAATGATTAATAGTAACTGACATCCTCTCTCGTACCGTTTCGGTGTTATCGCAACTTATTGTTCAAATTTTGGACACTTTGCGTTTTTCAATCAATCATTTATTTGTGAAACATAAACAGCCAGGACAGTGACACCAGTCAATACACCAGTTCCACAGGACTCCAAGGCAGAAAAGCCTGCACTGACAGGAGCCCACTAAACATATAATAACGCATGGAAATAACACCTGTAAAATCAAAAAGCATAGAATAAAATATAAAAAGTATACCTAGAATGTAATTTATGGGCCTACGTAATAAAGAGTGGTAAACTAAGATTTTGGATTTTTCGTTTAAAAGCACCAGCGGAAGATGCCGAGACAACATGGTTTGGTAATGAGTTCCAGAGATTTAAAGCCAAAGCTAAAGCCAGAGATTCTTATATAGCGCGTCTTACAGGACGAAACCTGACCAGCCGCGCTTTACAATCATAATCATTTATAACGCAGTTAGAAAAGTAATTTCCATCCCGTGCTGAGTATACTCTAGTCCTTATACAACTTAGCATCATTTCCCCTAGTAAGAGTTTCAAAAACCTGCTTGGAAAAGAAAGCAGAACCCTCAACATCCACTTGCCCATGCTTGCTTGATCGTATGCTTGATCTTATAAGTCATCACTCTTAGTACATCTATTATATAAAATGTCCAAGTTGAGGTAATCTAGTCTGTCACAATACGACATGTTATGTAGTCCAGCTAACCTTTTGGTGAAACGTCGCTGCACAGCTTCAAGCGGATCAAGCCTATGGATGTCTTTTTTAAAGCCAGGACTCCACACAACAGAGCAATACTCTAAAGTAGGCCTAATAAAAGTGCATAAGGCCTTTACCAGCATGGTGGGATTTCGTGACTGAAAACAGTGTAATAAAAGTTTAGATCTAAGTGACGTTTCAGAGACAATTTTATCAATATGTACAGCAAAACTAAGCTTATTATCATACGAGACACCCAGATCGGAGACACAGTCAGCATTGGACAACGTAACATCATTTACATGATAATCACAATGGCTGTTAACATGAGCAGGCGACACTTGTAGGACAGAACGTTTTGACGGAGACAAACTCAGCTGCCAATGAGCAGACCACTCAAAAATGGCTATTAAACAGGACTGTAACTTATCACGATCTACTGTATTTCTTATTACAGAGTAAAGTTTGGTGTCATCGGCGAAAATTTTAACAGAGATAAACTCCGCCAGGAACAACCTCACATATGTCGTTAACAAAGACTAAAAAACTGGTCCAAGGACACTCCCTCGAGACACGCCACTAATTACGCAGCTTGTAGGTGAGATAGAGCCATCAATCATGACATATTGGTAACGCCCAGTTAAAAAAATCTTTTATCCAAGAAATCAATTTCTCATTTATACCATAACACGACAGTTCGACTAACAAATTAGAATGTACGACTGAATCAAAGGCCTTAGCGTAGTCAAGATAGATGATATCAATGGCATTACGTGAATTAAGTGCAATATTCCAGTCTAAGGTACATTCTAGTAAATGTGTAGCTGTGGATTTGCGCCTCAGAAATCCATGCTGATGCTTGTTAATAATATTGTGCTGTACCAAGTGACATAACATGGGTTCTTTAATTATAGACTCTAGTAGCTTACATGATATACAGGTTAGAGATGTAGGCCTATAATTAGAAGGATCACTGGGAGAGCCTTTTTTGAAAACAGGAGTGACATATGCAAACTTCCAAATAGCAGGTAACTTGCCAGTTTGAATAGATATATTAAAAATTACAGACAGAGGATAAGCTAAAAGGGAGCCAGTGACTTTAAAAAAGTTGCCGGTAAACCATCCGGGCCAGAACTGCTACTGGCCTTTAACTGATTGATATACTTTAAAACCATATCAGTAGTGCAGAATATCGGTGGCATGCTTAGGACATTAATATAAGGTAATCTAGAGTCATCAATGACACCATTGTCCAAAGTGAAAACACTAGAAAAATACTGATTTAGTAAAGCAGCTTTACTGCTGTTATCGTAAACACGTTGTCCAGCACCATCTTTCAGAGGAGCAATACCGTTTGAGCCATTTAATTATTTGTTGACATATTTGTAAAAGTTACCAAGTCTACCATCACTGATCAACTGGTTTTCAATCGTGTTAATATGGTCATTAACAGCTTTAGTACATTTCTTGGCAGCACACTTATACCTGGCATATAGCTTATCTGTTTTCCAACAATTATGTTTATGCGTGATCAGTTTCCTGACACTTTTCGGATAAGATCTGAAGCTTGCAGAATGTTTGGTGATTTTATACCGTGGTACGAATATATTAATGCCATATCTTAACACCCGTAAGAATTTATCCCAATAATCATTGATAGTGAAGCAATCGGCCATTTCAACCAACCAATTTATAGAGGATAGGTAGCTGCATAAACCAACCCAGTCAGCTTTAGAAAAGTTTGGCTGATCACTTCTATTTCCTCTATTTACAGTCTAGGACAAGGAAATGAACAATGTAAATGACAAAAGATCATGGTCACTGTTAGCGTTTTTGAGCCTTCTTTAGCGGGGTGGGGGGTTGGGGACAACGTATGATGTTCATCTTGGACTCATTGGAAAGAGCCCAGAGGACTCCTATTAGTGTTAATTGAACTTTTTTGCTAGGTGTTACGGCTGAGGCGCTACGGGCGAAAATATATTGAAAATCGGCAATTTAGCTCCAACGCGGTCACTTTTACGTAGAAGGGGTCGCCCCCCCCCCCCACCAATCATTTTTTGCACGGATAGTTAGGCCAATGAATGCCTTACAACTTTGTCGCTGACAGTTTTCACACAAAAAAAACTTTGTAGAAAACTTTCTTCAAGCGATGTGCAATTTTACCCATAATTCAGTTTCATTTGCGGTCGGGCGTTTGCTGTTGAAGGCCCGTTGAGGTAGCACGCTTTGCCAAAAGTTAACACGAGCACTCCTTTAGTACTTTTGTATTTGGCCGTCTTCTCAAATCATTCCTTTCCTCAGAGTACTGATGTATCCAACGCATTAGAGGCTTTGGCGATGATGCACTATATAAATCTACGTTTTACTTTACATTAGGTGCACGAAATGGAATATTGTGTATATTTTCCGATGTGCTGTTGACCAGAAAGCGACAGCGGCAGACACGTGAAGAAATGACGAATATGAACGTATTGGACGACACAACATGGCTACATGTTACACCGGCAGAGAAGGTGTCAGCGTATGAGGCTCCGCTCCCAAATACAGAAGTATATCACAATCCGATCGCCAATGATGATGTCGGTTTCAACAGCTTTGAACAACCACCAGCTTATGCTTCAACCTATACCCCACTGGCTTCATCTCCCGGTGTTAACATCGGCGACAACACCACGCCAGAACCACCATCTGACTCCAAGTACCTGGTGTTAGTGGATGACGAAGGCAAGTTAGACAATACTCCTGATGTTCGACCTCAAGATACAAGATAGTTAAAGTTACTGGCTGATGAAAGCAACACTCGCCGTTACACTCCGATGGATCCACTTTCCCGTGAGCACAGTAGCCACAACAACAACCAAGAACAACCACCTCATGCAATAGTCTACAACAACATCGAACCATCAGCTGATAGCAAGTACCTGGTGTTAATGGATGATGAAGGTAAGTTGGGCAACTCCACTGAGGTCCCACCTCTACACGAAGATAACGACACCCAAGAACCAGCAGCTGAGAGCAAGTACCTGGTGTTACTGGATGAAGAAGGCAAGTTGGGCAACCCTCCCGAAGTCCCTCCTCCACATGAAGACGGTAACACCCAAGAAACACCAGCTGATACCAAGTTGGGCAACACTTCTGAGTTAACACAGCTGCATGAAGACAGTAACACCCAAGAACCACCAGTGGAGAGAAAGTACCTGGTGTTACTGGATGACGAAGGCAAGTTGGGAAACTCTTGTGAGATTCCGCATCCACATGAAGACAATAACACCCAAGAACCACCAGCTGAGAGCAAGTATCCGGTGTTACTGGATGATGAAGGAAAGTTGGGCAACCCTCCTGAGGTTCCACATCTACATGAAGACAGTAAGACCCAAGAACCACCAACTGAGAGCAAGTACTTGGTGTTGCTGGATGACGAAGGTAAGTTGGGCAACCCCCCTGAGGTCCAGCCTCTTCATGAAGACGGTAACATCCAAGAACCACCAGCTGATACCAAGTACCTGGTGTTACTGGATGATAAAGGTAAGTTGGGCAACCCTTCTGAGGTTCCACATCTACATGAAGATAGTAAGACCCAAGAACCACCAGCTGAGAGCAAGTACCTGGTGTTACTGGATGACGAAGGTAAGTTGGGCAACCCTCCTGAGGTCGCACCTCCACATGAAGACAGTAACACTGAAGAACCACCAGCTGATACCAAGTACGTGGTGTTACTGGATGACGAAGGCAAGTAGAGCAACTCTTCTGAGTTGCCACATTTACACGAAGACTGTGACACCCAAGAACCACCAGATGATACCAAGTACGTTGCGTTACTGGATGATGAAGAAAATACTCCCGATGTTGCGCCTCCACGTGATGACATCGATAAACACCATTCATCATTCGCATAATACCGTAAATTAAGTTAGTAATTGTCATGCGTTTTACACGTTTTATATTGGCTCGTAGCGAAAATAGTTGTTCGTTTACTAAATTTTCAAAATATTAATTAATGAATTTGAGATAGGAGATTTCACAGAAATAATTACATATATTAACGACTTTATCAGATATCTTGTGTACAAGGCTGAAACCAGTAGATGTATTATGATTCGACGATGCTAGTATTTTCACTCCATACCAGAATGTCACCGTTCAGTATGAGCTTTCGATTGGCACCAACATCGGTGACCTTGAGTGACCTTAAGCGGCGTAATGGCCATGTAGTTTGCGTTATTTCGCGGAACTCGGTAGC
>Ga0049105_1001344_pt1 | contig 10737 bp, 10 predicted proteins | sample WorMetvaBAHAMAS1_FD_61260 | JGI IMG/M metagenome (GOLD analysis project Ga0049105, IMG submission 61260) | Worm MetaG Olavius vacuus BAHAMAS.1 | ecosystem: Host-associated > Annelida > Digestive system > Unclassified | place: Germany: Marburg | collected 2013-04-09 | reverse complement strand
TAAATTGTTTAGGCAGACGTCTCAATTGAAACCGAATATATTCCACAAATTTTATCACTTTCTTAATGCACGAAATAGTTTTATTCGTACCGTTCCGCCGTTCCGTTCCGTATTTTATACCGACCCCTTTGTGGCAGTGTCTGTAGTACTCGTTTCTTGTCACGTTACGTGTTGATATCGCCAAGGTAAGTAAGTTCCCATATGACTGGAATATGGAACTGACCCACAACACCGGTGTGCTTTATTACAATGAAAATTGCCACAGTTTAAACTATAGACTACGGTAGACTGTGGTATGTAATGGTGAAAGAACGATGGAATAATGTTATGAAAAGAAGCCTGCCAGTTTTCTGACCACATGCAGTGTGTTGTTGATATGTTGGTAAATGTTCCAATGTGTCCGGTGGTGAAAACAACCATTTCGTGAGTTAGAACTTAGAAACGATAGCAAACAATGTTAGAAAGGCAGAAAAGACTCAGTTTCTCACCGGAAAGGAACATGCATACAGTAAGCCGCACAGCCGCATTGTCTGTTAGAGTTTGGCTGATTCGGACATCGGTATCATCGGAGCTACCGTATATACCCGCGTATAAGTCGCAAAATTAACAACAAAATCATGCCTCAAAAGTTGGGGGGCGACTTATCGCTGGGTCTATACTAGCACGCCGCCTAGATCTCTTACTCCGGCTGTCTTGGAATGTTATAATTGCTCACTGAAGACGACGGTCTCACTTAGTACAGCACGCCGGCCGCCGCCATTACCGGCTTTGCTGCTAAAAGTAGACCAGTGTGTCACGTGATGTCTGCTCCTATAGCCGGCCGTGTAGGCCTAGTCAGTTGCAGTCACATCTGTCTGAAATGGCTAAGAGAAAGCGATCGTCGTGCGATGCTGCATTTAAGCTGCACGTCATAGAATCCGCCGAGAATTCGAACAGTTATGCAGCAGGTCATCAGTTTGGAGTACCTACGACTTATACACGGGTCAATGATTTTGGACAACATATGGACTCGATTTTTAGGGGGGAGGGTCGACTTATACGTGGGAGCGACTTATAGGCAAGTATATACGGTAAACTGAACATTGAAAAATCAGTAGCATCAGTGCACCGATACCGATGTTGGAAAGAAATAAATGTGGAAGCCTGCAACGTAGTTTTCACGTTAATTACACATAAACAGCATAGTTTCATCGTACAAACTCACATTTGAAATCAACAAACATTTATCCTTTTAAAAAACAGTCGTGTTTACTGTACCGGCTGCCGTGATCCCAAGTATTCGATCAGCTATCTCAGACGTAGTGTCGAAAGAAAATAAATTAAAATTTCTAAAATCTAAATAAAACTTTCTAAGAATACTGGGAGCAAAATTAATTCACTATTAGAAAGGAACTTTAAATCAAAACTAAGAAAAAACTATAACGCTTTTTTAGGAACGCAGCATTATAGCGGACGCAGTCGACGGTGATGCCACCTGGCAAATGAAAATGAAATGAATTTACCAAATCCACCAGAAGGAATGTAGTTTGTATTTTACACCGATATATGTGTGCAGATGAAAAAAACATGGTATGTTAATTATGCATTTAATAGTTACTTCACTCGGAAAATAAAACTAGACACACAATACTCGGCCAAAAAAATAAACCAAACTTCACAGTGGTAAACATCGGAATCAGACCAGACATCAGTTTTGTTTCACCTAAATATCGGACATCGGAAATTTCACGTGAATTGCCGAACTCTATTCAAGTCTATTGTCTGTATCACTAACGCATAGCTGCACATCCTCCACAGGCAGCTGGCAAGGTGAGAGCAGTTATGTAATCGTCAGTGCGATGGTCGACGGTCCCTGGACGGCAGCAAATTGCCGGCAGTTTGTGATGCTTGCGACAGCGTACGCCTGCCGTATTTTGGCATGATGTTTGTTTCCCGGAAAGCTCTCACACCAGACCGTGCATGTTAGCAAACTTTGTGTCTGTGCCACTGCTTTAGTTTACACTCGTTAAGTCTGCTTAGTGTCTGTACAATGGCAACCAGTTATTGAACAAACAAGTGCGCTTAGCAGTCACAGCTTTGATAGTTTTCACAGAAATATATAGCATGCACACTCTGCCGAAAACCTGTAGGCCTATGCACGCTGGACCCTTGAAGGTTTGGCGATGTCCATCACATTTATTGCATGCTATTAACGTCCAACACTGAGAACTGTCTAGTATGTACTATACAGGCCTACCTATGCATCACACACCATTGACAACCATGAATGCGAGATAGCGAGAGGTGGCCTATGCGTGATTATGTTGCATTCAATGGGTGACTGACTATATGGGCCTAACGACCATACGTACATTAAAACAAACAGATTCAAATAAGAATTTGAGTTTTACACAAAAAGTTAGAATTTTAGAAAAAGAAACAAATTTGACATCCCTATATTTGTTATTATGGCTGTGGCTTTTTAGCAGTTAATATATATAATATGTGGGTTAGAATAAAGAGCAAACTACCAAAGTAGGTGTTTGCCTTCATCAAAAAACTAAGGATAGTGCTTAAGACTGTCTACAGTATGGGAACATGTACTGTAACTGCCGATATTCGTATTCGGGAACTCGTAAGCCTAGTGTCATAAACTTGAGTACAGGAACCCGTAGTACTGTAACTGCAGATGTTCCAGTACAGGAAACCGTAGCGAACATTGTTGCAGTATGGGAAATTGAACATTAACCTCCTGACAGTTTCCATTGTGTGATACAGATTCCCGTACTGTTAGACTTACTACTTCATTACATGTAAGATTTTCCATACAATAATGTCTTATATTATTTTACAGGTTGCCATACTTGCAGTTTTGAACTACAACATTGAGTTCGCAAATAACAAAACATTTGGAATTAAAATTATTAGTGCAAGTTGTCGAGTTTAACATAGTCAATTAAGAATTTCAATGTGTGGTTGTAGATTTATACTGCAGTAGCTATGGCTCAGATGTTAGCAAGGTCCTCTGGTTCGCTGGCAGCACTGGTACCAATGGGAAGCTGGGCAAGCGTGGCAACGTTCACAACAGAATCATCGTATGAGCACCAGCTGGCAGCAGCATACGCTGCGACACATTTGGAGTCGATGTGTGAACTGGACATCGACTCGCCGCCACATGTACATCGCATGAGCGGCATTATCTGCACAATTGGCCCGGCTTGTGTCGCTGTGGACACACTGATGAAAATGATTAATGCCGGTACGTCTTTGCTTCCTTAACTGTGGTGATATTGCTTAGACACAGAGCACAATTAGTCATTGTTATCACTTTTTCTTCCTGATAAATAGATAAATAGAGCAAGGTTTAACATACCACCAAATACATTGTAGTTCATGTCGGGGACTGTTTTTTATGGGTCAAATGACCCAATCAACAGTGTCAAAGCACTGAAGGAAGTCCTGAATGATACGAATGCATTACAGGAGTAAATACATGTACATAAAACAGGAATGCATATGTAAAGCACTGGTAAAGCAGTTTTGTGATTACATACCATCTGTATAAAGTATCAATAGAATTAAACCAATCTCTATGTTTTTGTTATCCATATTATTACTATATACAGCAGATAGAGAAGTGTTTTATAATGGTATGACAAGCTCTTTTAATGATATCAATCAATCAAGCTGTGGAAGCATTGTAACGTAGGTTGTGAATGTAAAATATGCATAGTACAGGCATTACTTCTTATTGCGTGCTTGCCGTTTGCTGAACAGGGATGACCATTGCACGTCTCAATTTCTCACATGGTACTTACGATTACCATAGCAAGTCCATTCAGAATGTCCGCGAGGCGGAGTCCAGAGGTCCATGTCCGATCGCCATTGCCCTTGACACAAAGGGCCCAGAAATCCGCACTGGTCTTCTGAGTGCTGGTGTCAATGCTGAAATAGAGCTAATGGCAGGAGACCCAGTTACTGTGACAATCGACGATCAGTACAAGGAGGCGTGCGATGCCTCCATCATCTGGGTTGATTACAAGTCGATCATCAAGGTTGTCGATGTTGGCAAAAGCATCTTTATTGACGATGGTCTGCTGTCGTTTATCGTCGAGGAGAAGAGAGAAGATTGTCTAAAGGTATTGAAATCAAAATAATTGTGATTTTTTCAGGAATGTTGAAGGAAATTCGAAAATTCGAGGTTCGATTTATAGATTTATGATCGATTTTGGCATTTAGATATTTGCCATTCGACGTGTAATATGCAGGTAACAGCATGTATTCAACAAGCTGCATTGTCCATGTCAATTACATTCATTTATTATGACAAAGCAGCTGACACAGTAGCGAGCCATGAGTCTGCAGAAGGTGGTGAGATGAAATGCAATGATGTAATTATTAGTGACAGATTGTAGTGTTGAGTGTTCTGTCTTAACTTGAATAAATGAATATGTTATGTTATTATTGCTATGGTCGGTGTGCCTTGTTTATTTTGTCATTAGTTGAGGTTTCTGATAACTAATGATTGCTATTACGGTACTGTCATTTTATTGGTATTTAGTTTCGGATTATTAATTCGGCAGTATTTATTGTCAGTGTGTTGTAGATATTGGAGGAATACTGGGGTCGAAGAAGGGTGTGAATTTGCCGGGAACCCCTGTTGATCTTCCAGCTGTGTCGGATCGTGACTGCGAGGATCTAAAGTTCGGCGTGGAGATGGGAGTTGACATAATATTTGCATCTTTCATACGCAGTGCAGAAGGAATTATGAAAATCCGCGAGATTTTGGGCGAGAAAGGACAGTATATTAAGATCATTGCAAAGATTGAGAATCATGAAGGCGTGAAACGCTTTGATGAAATTCTTGAAGCAGCTGATGGCATCATGGTTGCACGTGGAGACCTTGGTATTGAAATTCCAACAGAAAAGGTGACGAAATGATGTTTTTGGAGTGTATAGTAGCAAAAAAAAATTAGGCGTATGTTTCCTCATTTAATGTGTTAGTTGTATTGTATCTAGAATGATAATTACTTTGTGTTGGCTTACGGATTTTTTAAACTTTTGAATGCAGTTCCATTTTTCTGTTTATATTTGACATGCAGGCTTTTTAATTTTTTAAGCCGTGATTTTTGCTGGATTAATACTAGTACATATGCAGTAAGAAACAGTTTTGCTGACAGCCTATTTAGCTGCATGTCTTACGGTCTGCATAGCATTTATAGAAATGGAACTTATTTCTGGAGAGCCAGACACTGTGTGGTGTTTGGTGATAAGTGCATGGACATCAGTTGTTAAACAAGTTGATGTTTCGGTTGACTGTTTTCTTAGTTGCGTTTCAGTAGATGCATTTTACTGGTCTTCGAAATGGTGAAGATTTTTTATATAATTTTCTTTGATGATGGTATGTGTAATTGAAACAGAGTACCAAAGGCAGTTCTTACTAGTCATCTGCGGCATGGGCCTAGAGCCAAATTTCACTCTTTAGTCATTGATTTGCTGTATGAATGACATTAGTTTATCTCGTGTGAATGGTGACAGTGTGTGCCGTGTGCTATTATTGAAGGTATTCCTTGCACAGAAGATGATGATCGGCCGATGCAACCGCGCTGGCAAGCCGATAATTTGTGCAACACAGATGCTGGAGAGTATGATAAAGAAACCGAGGCCGACACGCGCAGAAGCATCAGACGTGGCCAATGCCGTGCTTGATGGGGCCGACTGCATCATGTTGTCTGGTGAAACAGCCAAGGGCGACTACCCAGTCGAGGTACGGATAATTTGTACACTGCGTTCACAGATTAGACAGGAAAAACATCTGGTTTGTGATGATGATAGGCTGCAGCAGAGTCTCCAGAGGTTTTCATTTTTTGTTAATAATTTTTGTTCATTTTGCTTAGTCTTTTTTGTTACCATTGATAAAATTATGCTTACTGGGTGGACATATAGTTGTACAGTTCACACAGTGGTATAAATTTTAACATTATAATGCAGTCTGTGTGTAGCACTCACAATATGACATGAGGTACTTAACATGCGATATCGTTTGACTTCAACCAGTCCAGTAGTGAAGTAATTCTGGAGTTTTGTCGTGATATAATGTGTTTAGGTCGTGAAGACAATGCATAAGATAGCAAGGGAGGCGGAGTCGGCTGTCTATCACAAGCAGTTGGTTGAGGAGCTGCGCATGCTGACGCCGCGACCCACTGACGTGACCCACACTACTGCACTGGCCGCTGTCGAAGCATCAGTTAATTGCCTTGCTGCTGCAGTTATTGTCATCACAACAACCGGCAGGTGAGTTGTTAGCATCTGATGAGTAGAACTAGTATAACTAATCAATCAGCTGAAGGAGTTGACATAAATACTTTGCGTAATTAGCTTGTGCTGAACTTTGTTTCAGTCGCTGATACTGCAGTTTTTCAGCTGATTAATGCGGTGGACCATTACAGTGAGTTTGATTAGTGCTGTGTAAATAACTAAGTAATTTTTAGCACAGGTCGTTGCTAAAGGCGGTTCCGTTCATCCGTTCGTCCGTTCGTCACACTCGTGGACCACGCCTAAACGGTTCAAGATATTGAAACACATTTGGCACCACACAATAGAGCGATGTTTCTAGTTTCTTGAGACCAAATTTTGTAATCCTGACTTTAGGGGTTCACCCCAAACGAGTGCATTAAAGAGGGGTACCGTCTATCGAAAGTGTAAAATTTGACCACTAATCTGCAATAACTTGGAAACGGTAATGGTGCTTTGACACTATTGGTTGAGATAGGATGTAAGTTACTATTAATCACTAATAGGAAGTCGTATATGAGCTTTCGATTGGTGCCAAAATTAGTGACCTTGAATGGCGTAATGACCATTATTTTATGTTATTCAAAAATTCCAAATTTGGCAAACTTTGGGGCCAGTTACATAAAAGTGGTTGAAGATAGGCCCACACTGTCTCCGACATAAATGTAGTCTAAAGAATCTAGTTTTTGGCAACGTATGATAGGTGGCGATGTTCACAGAGATTTTGGAGAAAGAGTGAATTGAATAGGGGTACCACTCTGTCGAAAGTGCAGAATTTGAGCAATAATCTGAAATAACGTGAAAATGGTGCGAGATAGGATGTAAGTTACTATTAATCGCTAATAGGAAGGTGTATATGTGCTTTCGATTGGTGCCAAAATCTGTTAAAGATTGCTGATCATATGTACTGTCTTTCACCACGTGGTGATGTCATGTTTGACTGTACTTAATATGTCAGCCTCATTTTGTATGAGCAATGTGTTATAATACTCATTGACATTCTCTGTGTTAACTGATTGCCATAATTTGATAACAGTACAAGACTGCATCGTAGTGTCTGTATTGTTAGTGTTTCCGTTATTGTCTGTTCATTTGTCAGGTCGGCATACCTAATGGCAGCGTACAGGCCACGCTGCCCAGTACTCGCCGTGACCCGCGACTTGGAAGTTGCTCGTCAGATGCATCTGTATCGCGGACTTGTTCCGGTTTACTTCCGTGAATCTCGGAAGGATGATTGGACGGAAGACATGGACACTCGGATCTATTACGCCATCGACAGGGCGTGGGACCGACAAGTTAGTTACTTTAGTGACAGACTTTGCTGGCTAGTTAGTTGTATGTTACTGAACCTTTACTACGATAGTGGAACCATTGAGATTACCAAACTGGCATGTGACCTTTCGGGCTGACAGGTTATACATATATTGTTCCCGTTTTACTAATTTGTAGAAAGTGTCAGCATTTGTGGCTCAAAAGTTGTCATGTAATGTAATGTAAAAAAGTCAAGTTTAAAGTGCCGTAAGTAAAAAAAATACTTCGAGGACACTATACAAATGTCACAGTTCTTTAAATTTACGGGCATCTGTTTGTTAAACTTTGTGACAACAACAACTCGATGTTAAGAAAACGTATAATACAGAAACACGAAGCACATGCAATTGAATGGTACAATATTTAATACATCATTGAGGAAGTAGACTGACAGAAACTGCGTTCGGATGTGTACCAGGCTTATACGCACTAAAATTGTTCCAGTATTATGCAGTCGTACAAAGTTCTGCAGAAAAGGCCATTATGTCATGGAAAATATCATAGTGGTCAAGTCCTGAGTGAGCAGTGCAGTGTGTGTGCACAACAAAATATGCAAATGGGATTGATTTTTCCACCGGGATTGGATTTTGCTTATTAATAAATCTTATGTTATAAGCTGTCACTTTTGTGTGCTGCTCTCCTCTGATAGACAACATCTGAGCTACGCTGTTTGTCTGGAGGTAAGAAGGGAGATTATCAGAACTGTTCTGTGTTGTATTGTGTACTGAAGCTGTGCACAGTCATAAGCACACTAGTTCGTGCAGTTCTCTGGATTTGGTTTTGTTACACTGGGCCCATTTCACTGTGTGTAGATTTGTTTGTGTATATCTCTGTATATTTTGTGTGTTTTTCTCATACAGCATATTTGTTGTATTATTGTGAGCACAGTGGTGTGGATCTCGTGTTATTGAAGCCTAATTGTTTTAACCCATCTTCCTTTATTGCTTTGACACTGTTGGTTGGGTCTTTTGACCCGTAAAAACCCGTCCCTGATATGACCTATGATGTGTTTGGTGGGACGTTAAGCCTTGCTCAACTACAGCTCTCACTTTTGTGCCTCTACTGCTATGAGCCATCGAGGTATTCCATTTGTGTGCTGTTTGTGCGTCCATCATCAAACATTACAAGTTAATGAACACCATGTCTTACAAACAGCTTGTGGGAATTTCACCAGCTTTACAACCTAGGTGCACCGTGCAGGTAGGAATGATAAGTGATTAGACTTTGAGGTCAAAAGGTCAAAGGTCAAGGTCACACTGAGACCAGATATAGTTAACTAAGCACTTTTGGAGGCATTTTCTCACCTAACAATGGAATGCATGGATGGATATTAATGTAACTTATTACAGTTACTCATTACCAGGTTCACATGACATTGAAGGTAATAGGTTCAAAGGTCAAGGTCACCGACAACTTTTCTGGTGGAGGCATACCGATTGACGGTTTGCCGCTGAAGACTGTCTAGCTTTATCTCTGTTCTAAGTGTTGACTCTCTCATGTGCCACCGTTCTTCTTATTGGTACTGTGAATTTGAAGATGCTGATGCTGTGGCGTAGATTGTGAAGGCCAATGCACTGGTTGTGGTGGTGACTGGATGGCGTCAAGGCTCCGGCTTCACTAACACTGTACGCATCGTCAAAGTTCCCGAGAAAGGTTCACGGCCGAAGAAGCTGGCCATTGTGTCTAAGAAACAACGATCATCTAGCGAATCAGCTCCGCCAATAGACGAAACACGAGTAATCTTTGAATGATGTTATTGGCCGGCACGCCTGACGGGACCATACCTTGTGATTCCTGCTGTTTGGCTGAGCACGTGTTGTTAGTTCAACAAGAGTGCCTTTTAGTTTAGTGTGTAGGAAAATTGCTGGTTCAATGTTCTTTCGATGTATGGTGACTAGTTTTTTACTTGCCATTTTCAGTAGCATACTGTGTACTGGTGAACTTGTAAGCAACATGGAGGCACAGGGCGCATATTGCTGTGAACAATCACATTGTTTGGGAGGTGGTTGGACTACCATAGCACTTTTATGAACACTTAGGTTTTAACTGCAAAATACATTTCAGAAATGTGCTATTTATGTATGACTGAAACCTTACATGCTGCTGGCAGACAGAGTTCATGTTCTTGTAATGATGAGAACTTGGGATTGGGTACAGGTATATAGACAGTCAGTTATACAGATAGAGCAGCGTATGCTGTGACAGTATTACGGCCACAGTTTTGTATATTGTGAAACGCGTTAATCTGTTGCATCGTGGCTAATGTCTAATGCTGCATGTATCTGTGTCTGTACATTACCGTTACCATATCAATCGTGTAACTATATTTTGGAGAGTTTGCTTGTATGCAGCTGATGCACGTTTTTAGTGCAAACGTTAGATTGTATTTTTGCACTGCCATTGCACTTGCACATGCAACTGATAGCATTTAACTCGCGTTCACTCTTCGTGCCTGGTTATTTCATTACCGAGTAGAAATATTTTGAATAAAGATTTGAAAATGTACATTGGTGTCTATGCAGTTGTGTTGGTGATTGTGTTTAATTGATCTGACTGCTAGTTATTCCATTTAATCGATTATTCCATTTTTCTGTGGAGTATTGTTATGATTATGGTACTGACATGAACTTTGTTTTTGCTGATTTGGCTTAACATTCCTAAGTCGATGTACGTTGAGTTTACGGACCGAGACACAGTGTTGGCAGAGACAACTGCGTGACAGATGTTTTGTCAGCTGTGATTTCTCGTAATACAGTGTAACTAATATTGTACAAATGCAGCACGATATCGAATGTGACATTGCAATATACACTGTGCTCCAAAAAAGTGACGCCAAAATTCAAATCACTATGACTACGGCATATCTTACCAGAATTAAATATCCTCTTAGCGGCTTTAGTTATCATCTTTCCGATGTAAACGTTGCAAATTTCAACAAAATCAACAGCACAGTTTCTAAGCAACAGCTGTTTTAAAAATGGAACTCAAAAACAGAAGTTTCCAATATGGAAAATGGGCCGATTCAGAACGATCGCCCCACTTGGAAGCCAGAAGAGGCAGGTATCAGCCAAGCTCCTGCGTACTCGGTCCACTTTCTCAAAATCTGTCATGGTGTCGGTCGCCGTGTCGCTACTTGGAACTACCGAACTGATG
>Ga0049105_1001343_pt1 | contig 10738 bp, 3 predicted proteins | sample WorMetvaBAHAMAS1_FD_61260 | JGI IMG/M metagenome (GOLD analysis project Ga0049105, IMG submission 61260) | Worm MetaG Olavius vacuus BAHAMAS.1 | ecosystem: Host-associated > Annelida > Digestive system > Unclassified | place: Germany: Marburg | collected 2013-04-09 | reverse complement strand
GGTCTTGCAGATAAGGCTTGAATCCCACCAGCACCACTCCACCATGTTACAATAATACAACTCTAGGCAACCGTCTCTATGCATGGCGTAAGGGTCCCAATGTGACAAACCCAATCTGCTCATATGAGTGTGCTGCTGACTGTGAACATTGTGTCACACAACCCAGCACGGAGCAGTTCTAATAATATTCCCTCTCGACTACATAACTGCTACTTCAATACTAGCATAAACAATGATGAAATCTGTCATTCCCTGTCATTCAAAATTATATTCGATATTCTATTAAATCAACAGAGAATAACAGAAAACACGGATCAGATTATCAAAAGATTACTAAAATACTGCACAAAATTTATATCCATACTGTTGGCATCCAAAATTTCACACACAGATTCAGCTAAAATGAATTATCGCATACAATAACGCACTACTCGCTACTCAAGTACCTGGCAACTAAACAGCGTAATTCCATCAGTTTTTACAACACGAAGATGTAAAACTGGCCATGTTAACATCATTCAACGCAGCTTCATGCAGATTCCTGCTACATTCAACAAGCATCAAATGGGGCTGTAATGATCGGCTGACATTTGAGAACTGTCCGGGGAATATTCAGGAGTTTGTTTGGGGGAATATTGGGGAGATGTTCCATGGGGAGGGTGGATGGGGTGTAGACCCACGAGCCGTAGCCGTAAGCCACTATGGCTGGCTGAAGACATCCTACTGCCGGCTAGCCGGCTAGCCACGGCTTACGGCTGAAATCGGCTGACAACCGATTATCGAAGGTCATGCTCGAAACATTTTGCAGGCGACTTAAGACATTTTTGTTTAACTGTTAATGCTATTAATTTGAGCGCATTTGCGGCAGTGCGACCTTGCATTATACAAATGATCGTAATCATAATAATAAAAAAATAATAATAATAAGACAACTGAGCTGAAATAACAGCGCACCTCACTGCAGTGAGTCGGCTTTCTATGGCAGCAGCGGAAACTTTCTACGGCTGGCTACGGCTTATGAACTCTACAGCGGCGGCTCGGGGCCTATGCGGGTGGTTATCTGGGGGAGGGTGGGGATTTTCATGAGGAAAATGTATCAGAAGAATGTCCGGAGTGGGTGTCCCGATCCCATGCAGGATTGCAAGTTTCTGTGTATACCGGTAGCAGTTATGATTTGCATCATGTGGTTAACACACAGACAGACACAACAGCACACATATAAGACAGCTTCTGACGGGCTATATTAAAAGCTCAGCCAGCTGAGCTAATAAAATGGTCTTACAAACCGACATAATGACATACCAGTACTGTTCAATAGTCATACTGAGAGATATTTCCGTAACATAACATACTGTAAAACCCGTTTTTATCGCGTGCCCTTTATTTCACGAATTTCGCGAGCCTGGCAAGTTCGCGAAAATAACGGGCCGTGAAAATTTGAATACAGTAGCGTTTCAGTGTAGTAGGAAGCAAAAACGCCAAAATTACGGGGTCCAAAATAATTACATGTACATTGACTCAAACGCCAAAATTAAGGGTTCTACAGTATTAAGAGCTGAATGCAACACAACAACTGCTAGGTTACTTCTCACATAAAATAAGACTTGCGGCCTCAAAGGCGTGTGATATGCAGCCTTGGGTTCATCAGGTGGAATCTCATGGCTGTATGACTTCTAAAGTTACCACACTGTGTCTGCTCTGAAATTTATTTGGCTGATCTTCAGTGCATCTGCTGATCTCGTGACCTTGAAGCTTATCTGCAACTTCTTGACATCAGGGTTCCTACTCTCTTGCTTATGGAAGATTCCAGGACTCTGTCGTAGCCCAGCATTGTTTAAATATACAGACAAACAGTAGTTACTTACTATACAGCGTGACAGTACAATCCACCATGAAACGTTTATCACAAGTAGCAAAGAAACTTTTCAGTTAGCATGTAGCAGGAATACTTTGTATATTTAGACACTGTTCTTTATATAAAAGGCACGTTGGTTAAACTGAACCACAAGTAAATTCCAAAGCCTTAAACTTAAATTTCCAGTACTTTCCAGGATCAAACTCATTTTCCTGCATTTTCCAGGTCCTGGAAATTTTAGAAAACAATCCAGGAGGTGTGGGAACCCCGTGATATGTGGTGTACTTTGTGCATGCAATATTATCAAGAAGCTGGTAGGACCATTTGTGTTCATTGCTTATAGCACATTCTGTGCTACAACCTATCAGACCTGGTGACACTACCTTCTGTTTTAGAAGGTTTATTATTTCCACCATGGCGGTTATGTCGTACCCGGTGTTTGTCCATCTTTCTGCCTGCCTGTTAGCAACTTCATGTAAAAACTACTGATTGGATCTTGCATGATGATGTATCTCGGGACAAGGAAGAAGTGATTACAGTTTGGAAGTAATACACATTTGTGTCCGGATATAGGATTTTTTGAAGGATTCTTCAACGCTGAAAGATACGATAGAGCATTTTACTGCAATTTCATTCAGCTCTCTGGAAAACTGATCAGATCTTCAGGAACATTTTACCACAGATTTACTCCGGACAATGTCTCCAATCCCCATCAAAGTTTGTAACTCATCCATACTCCAGATCGCCTTGCTGGAGGTATGCAATCCCCGAGTGCTGTCGAGGATTATGGCACTTAATCTGTTATATACTTACATGAAGTTGGACTTCACATCCTTTCATTTGAAAATTATGGCAGATGTCCTGTCCTTACAAGATGTGGTCTTGTAACCTTGACCTTTTTAACCTTACAAGTGGTGCTCACATTATTCGAGCCATTTTCTGACTGATTTTGTTTTTTTAGACTTTCGTCGTTATCAGGAACAGGAATTCACAACGAGACAGACAGATGGGTGCAATGTGACCTCCTACCGGGCCACAAAATAAGCTTCACCCAATAACACTGGTAAGACAAACAATCAAGACCTTACAAACGACACTAATAACAAAGCATGCAGAATACAGCACCGAAAATGCAAGCCAAACTAATTAGTAACGGTACGATGGAATTATGAAATGGTACAATCACAAGTCGAAATCACGTCTGCACAACTGGGCACTGAGTGTGTACAACTGAAGTGCCACAACATAAAATAAAACAAGCAGCCTATAGGCTGTGATGCTCAACTGGCATTTGGAGGGGAGATTTTCATGGAGGGAATGTCCAGGTGAGGAATCGTCCAGGGTGGGTGTCCAGATCCCATGCAGGATTACAAGTCTGCATTTAGTTTCAGGCTGCTGTCTGTCGCTGGGCCACCATGCTGGGTATGAGTTGGGCCACCCCGGATTAACACACAGACAGACACGACAGCTTTAACGGTTACAGTCAGCTGAGCGAACAAGATGGAAGTCCACAGCAAACCGTCGATTGGTATGCCTCCATCGGAAACAGGTTTCTGTGACCCTGACTGCTGAACCCATGTCGTTAAACAACTGACCAATTAGTGGTCCCACTGTAGGAAATATTTCTGCAAGCTTCCGTTCAAATCCCTTCGGTGGTTCAGGAGCTGTCATGTTCACATGTTCACCTTGACCTTGACCTTTGACCCAGTGACCTTCTCAATGTCATCCATCCCATGTGGACCTGGTGATGATTAACTGTGATCAGTGTCATTAAAATAAAATGCCTCCATTCATTCAGAAAACATAAAGGTGAGAATACAGACTCACGAACAGATGCACGCAGACTGACAGACACACAGATGGGGACAAGGGGTACAAGGTGACTGCTTAATGCCTCCAGCACCTATTAGTGGGGGAGATATAAAAGTTACGAAGCAGTTCAGTCATGAAGGCCCAGCATTGCTAAACTAGCATGAAGTAAAACGCTTTTATCTACAGGTAAAACTAACAACAGCATTATTAACATAACTGTGAGTCCGAGTAGTTACTTAACAGCACAACAGCACACAATACGGCATACCACAGAATGCCGATCATATGCTTCAGTCAGAAACAGCAATGTAATACAAGATTTGCTAATACTCTAACCTACTTGGCTTGGCAGTAAATGAACTTGGGGCAGAAAAGCGGAAACCTGCCAAGGACTTGAAACGCAACGGATTCACGACTGGCTTATCAGTACTGTATACGACATTACACTGTTCAGTTGTCGAATCTGTCCGATCACTTACTTCCAAATCTCTACTTTCCACGGGCATTTCAGAGCTGCACTCGGCGTAAGATGGTACCGAGTTCTCGACACTGTCTTCCTCAACAGGGTCACCGACGGCATCAGCTTCTTGAGGCCAAGAACCATCTGATTCTGACAAACGCAACTGTCCCGTTTCGACGACATCGTTACAGAAAGAGTCATCCGACATGTTCTGACACGACGCAAGACAAGGATTCTCGGCACTAACAATACGTGACTCATCGTCAGTTATACTCTCGACTGCGGAAACAGCCGAACATGAAACAGTTTGTACTACGTTACTGTCACCCTCCGACGGCTGAAGCTCATCTGCTGTCAGTTCCTTTTCCAGCAATGACAACTCTTCCCGCAAATCTAACACACTACCTTCTCCACTTACAAATTCACTGCTTGGAGACTTACGAAGTTCAAAACTGGACAACGTATCGTCATTGAATTCTAAATGCTCATTATGTAGCTCGACATTCTTTGGCTGATCGGAAGAAGACAGTTCATGTTCAGCAGTACACACATCGTTTAACTGTGGATTTGTGACTATGGCTTCATTTATCGTACAGTCATCATCTTCTTCCGGCAGTGAGGCATCATCTGTCACATGAACTGTCAAACCTGCTGCACTTTCATCATTTGTTGAAACAGGGGCCTCATTCACCACATCGGCAACAACTGTAGCACTGTCTATTGGCCAGTTCGTGTCATTACTTGAAAGTGTGGGATGTTCAGCGGAGTCTAGCGATTCAGTCTGGCTCATTTGTGTAACTGGATTCTGTGCTGATTGCGATTCACTGAAACTTTCATCATCTGGCAGAAGGTGAGTATGGTCTACCGAATCAGCAACAAGTGCAGCACTATCTCCTGTTGGATTTGTTGCATCACTAACACCAAATTCAGAATCCACAACGGAGTCCACCAATTCATGAAGAGATGTTCCTGAAGTGTCCACACGAACCGAATTCTTGACAGACTGTGACTCATTTCCACCGAGTTCCTGTTCGCTCATTTCATGCGGTGAGTCACACACAACCATTTCCGAAGTGTCATCCTCAACATTCCGGTCTGCATCGGTTTCACAGTTCTGATGCACTGGTTCAGTCACATTCTGATCGCCATCACTGCAGCTCGAGTTCGTCACGTCACTTGCATTTATCCCCGACGTTCTGTCTTCGACACCGTGTGCAACATCAACTTCCATTTCTTCACGTTCTTCTCTACAGTCTTCAGCCATTCTCTCACCAACAGCAGGTTTCTGAATGCTACAGCTCGGCTCACTTTTCTCCACAACAGCTTGTTTTTCCACGGCAGATTCAGAAGACACTTCACTACTGCCATGTACATCATTTTCATCATCGCATTCCTCTGACGCGGAATCCGGTTCAACATCGTCGTACTCACTGACTTCATGCGTAGAACGCAAGACCACTACATCACCACTATCATCATCATCATCTATAATTTCGATGGCTGTGTCCAAGCTGGTTGTAACAGATGCAGACGAAGACTGGTGTTTCATCTGCACAGGAACGTCGGCAGCGATCAGCTTTCCAGGGCTTATATTCAACTCGGTTGACGTACGAGTATCAAAAAGTGTCACCGTGCACTGAAACAGCAAGTTTTTTACCAATACCACATGAGCACTCTGTATATGCGAGATAACGTCCTCGACAGTCGAGAACCGTTTTGAGCAGGACGGAACAGCGGCACACACAAACAGCATCTCCAGAGAACTGTGGCGGCGTACATAGTGAGAGAATGCATACGACGGATAAAAAGAGAAAAACCTGCAACCTATGCAGGCATATATCTCTTTTCGAGCCACCTTACACTTCTGCTGTCTTGCCAAACTTTCGTACGTGTAAGAACTCAGATACCTTGAAGTATGGCCGACCATGAGCAAACGTACAACACAGCCCAGGAACACCGATTCTGTAAAGTGCTTTCTGAGCACGTGCTGCGTTATGCGACGCCACTCCACGTCAATGTAACGGCAGTTGGGACAACAGTAAAATGGGAATTCCCGTGCATTTGCCTCTGGATCAATGGCTGGTACAGGGTCTGCTTCACGTTCAACATCCCTCGGCTGAGGAACGAGAATTCCGGGCACTTTGTGATACACCGCAAAATGCACAAACATAGCGGCGTTGTCATACGTGATGAAGTTGCAGTGACGGCAGTAAAGATGCAGCATCGTATTACGGGCCGGCAGTAAACTGCGCTGGATAAACGAAGCATACTCTCGGTGCTGCTGCCTAACATGTGCCATGATACGTTTAGCCGACATTTCGCCGTATGGGCAGAAGAGGCACTGAAACAATAGCGTGCGGCTTCCTCCAAATGGAACCTTGTCACCTGAGCCGCTTGATGCACAGCTGTTGGAACACTTGTCACCTGCCGTATCAACCGATGCCACTAAGTCGCAAAGTAGTGCCAACACATCGCGAGGTACAGAACTTCTCTGAATCGACAAGAGTCTGAACACTTCCGATGACTGTGCCTCAAGGCGGAAAAAAGAAGATTGAAGTGGTATGCCAAGAAGAGAATTCTCACTTCTCTTTATCGCGATCCTGTCCAGTCCAAAGCGTCCAGCGGGAACCTGTTCACTGCATGAACTTGCAGCTAAAGGTCGCAAGTTATGGTGAGTGGATGTAGAATCTGCTGTTGAAGTCTTAGACGCGACGAAAACAACATCATCAGAATCGTCTGCATCTACATCAATGGGAGCAACGTCAGAGTCTCCTGCACTCGGAACGTTACACACCTGAATCACCACGACCTGTGATGGTGATGGTGATGTTTGCATCTTTGCTTGGATCATCTTTCGTAGGAGAGGAGCTGTCTTTTTTGTTGACTGAGCTTTCTTCCCCACTGTTACAGACTTCTTGGTAGGTAACAACACACGCAACGTTTCACTGGTTTTTTCACCATCACACTCCATGTCGAATAAAAGAGCATCGCTGCTTGTTGGCATGACCTCGTAGCGCGTAGACTTCTCCAAGCTGGCATCTTCAATCAGCATACAGTCATTGTCATCATATGGGTTACCTTCTCCAACATCCTCATCACTGCCAATCAGCTGATCCGAAGCATTATCATTTGTAGTGGTCTGGGTTGTGGGCAACGTTACATCTTCACTATTCTGAGCTTCTTCTTCTGGCACAGTATTAGCAGCATCCTGAGTTACAGTTATCGGACTATTTGTGAGTTCCTGTACAGACACTGGCATATCTGGACTATCCGCAAGCTCCTGTGTTGTCTCCAGACTCGCATCCTGTGTTTCAGATATTATAACTTGACCATCTGCAAATTCCTGTGCTGTCTCCAGACTAGCATCCTGTGTTTCGGGTATCATATCTTGACAATCCGCAAATTCCTGTGCTGTCTCCAGACTAGCATCCTGTGTTTCGGGTATCATATCTTGACAATCCGCAAATTCCTGTGCTGTCTCCAGACTAGCATCCCGTGTTTCAGGTATTATCTCTTGACTATCTGCATATTCCTGTGCTGTCTCCAGACTAGCATCCTGAGTTTCAGGTATTGCATGATCATCATCATTATTCCACAGTTCTTGAACTTCTGCGAACACACTGGCATCAACAACTGACTCATTTAGTTCCTGTCTTTCTGCGACAGAGAATTCTTCGACACCATCATTAGATTTGTGGCGATCGTCAGCCCTGTAACGATCAATGCTGGAACTATCAATACGCGCCAACGAAACTACGCACGGCTTCACTGAATATTTATCAAGTAACTTCAAAACTTTTACACGAGACTCAATCTCACTCTGGCGGCCTTTCTGCCTGCCAGCTTTTTCTTTCACAATGACGACATCATTGTCAGCTAACAATGTAGCCACCGTCCTCTTGTTTGTCTTTTTTGCATAACGTGTGCTATTGTCCATTGCAACGTCTACATACACTAAAGGCGCTGATGGCTCATTAGCATATTCCACTGCTGCAGACATCCCATTAATCGTGGCTGTATTACTAAATGGACCATTGTTTTCTGGTGTTTCGTCACTGTCCGGTTTGATCTCCACTGCATATGGTATCTGAGGTACACCAGTCTCATGAACAGCAGGACGGCTCCACTGTACCTGACGGAAAGGTATGTTAGCTGTGTTAACATCACCGGAAAGCACGTTAGCAGCATCGTTGAAACTGTTCGGCACAAATGAAACTCCTGGAAACATGGGAGTATTATACGCCTGCTGGGCAGAAGCTGCTTGTGGTTGCAGTGCTGCCATGTGATTCTGCATCACGGGCGCACTGCCAGGCATAAACTGCATCAGCAAATTGTTTGCTTGCACGTTGGAACACATTCCCGCTGCATCGGGAAAATTTGTTGGCTGATGTGGCATAAATGGATGATTACCCATATTTAACGGAACAATGGGCATAACGGGCATCATAGGCATGCCAGAGTTACAATTCGTCATATATCCTGGGTACGGCACGCCGACCAACGGATTGAGTGCAGCTTGACCGAATGCACTGTAGTCTGTAGTTCCATTTATAGGCATTACCGGTGCACTGGAATATAAAGCATTGTACAGTCTCTGATTGTCACCAGCTACTGTTGGTGACAACAGGCGTACAGTTCCCAGAGTTGGAGCATGGAAATTCGAGCTGTTTAAACCACCATCAGTACCATCTGGCTGGACTGCTTGGAGCCTGGTATTCGGCCGAGGCTGAATGTTGAACTGACGATACGGATTATTCATCTCTGTTTCACTAAAAACACAGCCAAAACACATAAAAATTAATGTTTCACACTGAAACATCGACAAACACACAGCGCATGCACAACTCACAGTCATTTGGGTGATATAAAAGGAAAAGAAAAAGAAAGAAAACATGTTCTGAGTACTTGAGAGATCTAATAGCAAGTACACAGTGAGCAATTTTCAGTACTTGAATAACTGATACAGCTTGTTTCAAAGCAGTTGCAAGCTTTCAAAACCAAAACTTTCCCCGATTACCCACCCACCTGCTCTGAAATTCAAAGTTCTAAACACAACAGAAAACTAGTTCTACAATAATAATAGTAAATATACTATTTACTATCAAGCAGACCATCGGCCTGTGATGCTCAGATGGCAGGACAGCTACACAAGCAAGATGACCTATGAAGCCAGTAAACTAGGTCAGACTGACCTAATTTCTGGTCTGTGATCTCTGCACCTAGGATTACAAATCTCGCGTGTAGCGGTTATGATTCGTTTCAGGTGGGTTAACATGCAGACACACAGCTTTTGACCCGGTTATACTATTAGCTCAGTCAGCTGAGCTAAAAACCAAATCAGACAATCAGGCAAGCATTTGGCAACGGCTACCAGAATGATACAGATATGTGGTACAAGAACTATACACTGGGGTGTAGCCGGCTGCAATGAAGCCAAAACAGGAAATCCAGCTGTCACAGAATATGAGGCTAGTAAAATGTAATCACAGAGACAAAGATATTATAAGTGTCAAATTAAGAATTTAAGACAGTGAAATGAAATTGGTAACTCTAAATTAACGCACAATTACAAAATAATTCTGAATTAGGATTAAAACTGCAACTACAAGTAGGCCAGCTATTGTAGGCAAACATGTACCTTAGCAAAAATATCAGCGCAAAAAGCATGCATCTAACATAGCTCAATCCTATGGTGTTGACGTCAACAAATGATCATTTGACTGTTTTACGTCACTATGTTTGTAATTAATGCAAAATTATGCAGCATTTAGGCGTTAATTTTGGAGGTATTTGGAGGTTTGAACCTGGTTTCTTTATCTGGGTTTTGTGGGTTTTCTTGCTTAAGAAATCTTGGCTGATTTTTAAAAGTCCAGTGGCAACACTGCTGCCCACTGGAAGCTTATGCCATGTGCTCTTTACGCACAAAATGCAATGCTATTATTTATCCATCTTAATCCGCGATCATGTAATGCATCCAAACACATCAGTTAATTCAGTTAATGAGCATTATTAGTAATTTGATATTCCATCGTAATAATTGCGATGCAAATAGAGCATTCTTCACAATTTGTGAAAGCACGGCAGCCACGTTTAAGGGGACGTCACCCACCACTCATTTTCACACTGATAGTTAGGCCAATAAATGCCCTACAACTTTGTCGCTGACAGTTTTCACACAAAAAGAAACTTTGTATTATTATTATTAGTTATTATTAGCAATGAATTAGATTAAGGTGGCATTGTCACATTACTGTAGCAGACTTTCTTCAAGTAAAGTGCGACGTTAGATGGAAAATGGCCGTTTTGCGTTTTTGAGCACGAACAATGTTCACCTTGGTTCATTGGAAACCGTGTAGTGGACTTCCTATAGTGTTAATTAAACTTTTTTCGCTAGGTCTTACGGCTGAGGCGTTACCAGCGAAAATAGATTTTAAAAATTGGCAATTTTGTTCCAATGCGGTCACTTTGACCCAAAATTTCAAGCAGAAGGTGTATCTTGCTGATGACTGTCATCTTCTGTCTGACGCTGGTCGTCGTACGCTGAGGTCTCATTCCAATGACATCCGGAAGCTGCTCGTGCCACGAACACACAACAAATTTGGCGACAGGAG
>Ga0049105_1001342_pt1 | contig 10748 bp, 6 predicted proteins | sample WorMetvaBAHAMAS1_FD_61260 | JGI IMG/M metagenome (GOLD analysis project Ga0049105, IMG submission 61260) | Worm MetaG Olavius vacuus BAHAMAS.1 | ecosystem: Host-associated > Annelida > Digestive system > Unclassified | place: Germany: Marburg | collected 2013-04-09 | reverse complement strand
GCATCAATGATCGACTGGTCGAACTGCGCCCACTCGTTGACGAGACGCGTTTTGAGTTCATCGATGTCAGCAATTTTGGAGCGATAAAATAAGAATATTTATCAAATATGTACGAACTGTCTAAAATTCGAATGGTCCCGAAATGTCCTGCGCCCTCTAATGAATTGAGGTCGCCAGTGTGAGCGATCGATTACTAATAATTTCGGCGTTACGCAGCAATTTGGAACATTTGCGTTTAACACGGTAAGGTGGTGATGCAAATTAGGTGAGGTGGAAGATGAGTGCACCTCGCATATATTTGGATCGTTTCCCATCTTTCTGCCAAAAATTATCGAAGTTGGTGGAAATTTGACGAAGTTCTGACAAAAACAAATCTGCTTAGTTTTTTTGGGACACGGTGTATTAGCTCAGCCAGCTGAGCTAAATATTCATAAAACTACATGCTTCAAGAACACGCTGAAAGAAAAACTCAGTAATTTTATTTAGATACTAACATATGCATGCAGTATGCACATACGATTGTAACGAGAAATACGAAAACTTCCACAGTAACTTATAAAATATACACAACGTATCTGATGAATATTAAAACAGTTGCATGCTTCGGTGCACTACGATGTGTCTGTGTGTGTGTTCACAACATACGTCATGCAGTTCACAATACACGCAAACCACATTAACCACTTACAACTGACTGCCTTTTGTCCGCCACCACCCTATGTGCATTGGACCCTGAGAGAAAGCTAGAATGACTAGTAGGAACCTATCGAGCGCAATCAACAAATTCAAGAGCCCAATGCACATCACGCACATACATAGACAATACATCAATCTAATGATATTCATTTACTGTCACAATCATTTCACGATCACATAAAAATGTAACCATTTAGAGTCAAAAATGGCTCCAGCAACAACACATATAAATTACAACACCACATCACCAGAGTCCAAATTTGATATTTAACAACTAATTCTAGCAGACTGTTTTGTTAACTCTGATAAAGAAATACTGAATCTACAAGTTTATATTGAAAAAAATCATAGCAACAGTCACACAATAACATAATGGACTCCACATTACAATGCTTTAGAAATTAACATATTAATATTATTACTATTATATTAGTATCTGAATATAGCTGATGCGTTTGTGCCACTCCACAAACAGGAAGCAGTGATACTGGTTATGCAACAACGCTTTGATCGAACTGCTGTTCCTGTTCGTTAGAGCTAGAAATGACAAGTAGGACAGCGACATAGAGAGTACATGTAGACTGATGACACAGTAGTTGAGTTGGGTTACTTGGAACCAGACACAACAGAAACAGATTTAATTATCATAAATGTCAGATTTAGCCGACAATGAGTCCATGTGATTATGATGATGTAACATATATGACTGGCGATATGATCCATCAAAGAAGTTAGCATCAAAAGTGGTTGTATCACGAAGCACAAAATTTCTTCATATAGCCAAGCATGGAGAGTGGCTAAACATGACTGCCAGGTCAAAATGTGACTGGGCAGGTACAGTAGCAAAAACAAACAGACAAATGAGATCAAGGAGTAATAATGCAGTCTCAGTGGATTAGCCGATCGATATGCAGGTGGTATTCAGGCGTAAAAAATGCAGCCCTAAACAAGATAAAAATTAAAAAGTCCTCAGTTATGTATTCACGGCATATTGAGAACAAAGTATCTTTATAATGCAAAATGACATTTCGCACAATATTCAAGTCAATATGACACAATTACCTTTGAGCTGAAGCTGAGAGAATGAACTGGCAAGTTAATTGTAAACTGTGCTTTGCTACCAGTTACACCACAGCTGGTGACTTCTCCAATCTACACAGTCAATAACTATCAAATAGCCATAACATAATATTTCTGAAATACAATTTATCAGAAATACAACTGTGGAACTTCCACTGTCAACAATATCCACTTAAGCAAGATGGCAAAACAATGGTCAGATGGTGACTGTAAAGCAGACTGCTTCTTGTTAGCAATAACTCTGACGGTTGCATTTTTGTTTACTTGCCAGCTGTGTGAGAAAATGCCCAAAAATTGCAAAGTCCAGAGTATGGGGAAGGTTACAAAAAGAAAGACACTTATTTTTTGGAAATGCTGGACCCTATTTAATACAGTTTATCGATAACCGAGAATATACGATTTAGCTGTTTTGGTAAAAATCACAAAATCCAAATCTTTGGATGTCCCTGGCTTCGGAGGTAGTTTGAAAGTCACCAGATGTGAAATACTGATGCAGCTCGATGAAACCTACAAAGTGATGTCAGTATCACTTGGATATCTTCAGCAGTTCTGGCTCTACCCAAGAACACTTGGAGAGTGCAGACCTCTGCCAAGACGAATCTGGTCTGGATCCAGAGTGTGGATGTGGACTCTGGAAGACTTTGAAAAGTTAATGGCTTCCTTGTCCAAAGATACATCTATAGTAAAATTTTCACGAAGACCCAATCAGTTTTTTCCGGAGATAAGAGTCAAACTGTGAAAAGCTGCCCTATCTCGTAATTTTGAAAAATCCTTCCAAAAATTCCTGGATCCAGATCCAGATAATTTCCCAAATTTGACCAGGTCTTCCCTGTCCACAGAAACATCTCTGGTGAAATTTTCATATAGGTATGATCAGTAGTTTTACGCGAAGTTGCTAACAAACAAACCGAAAGACAAACATCGCCAGGTAGAACACAACCTCACTGGCAGAGGTAATCAACCAACCAATCAACCATAAAGGTATGCATTTAGCAATGTGGGTATTTAGAACTTAGCATCATTAAATGCAGTGGTTTATAAAAAAATGAACACTAGAAACAAGACAAACTAGTCAGGTTATAGGACAACAACATTCTCTAACACAAACAAAACAGCCAATAAATGAACTCATGAATTATAGATATTATCACTGTATCTTCAGCAATGACCACAGTAATGTAATGTAATGTCAATGTGAAGTTTATGTCGACACTTCATGAAGAGGTTCGTTACAGGGGCACCTTACAATATTAAAGTCACAGCTGGACAGCATGCATGTAAGCATCTAATCAGTGTAGCATACCTTGTACTGCGCCTTCAAAGATGGCAACAGAGATGCACCAACGGCAAGTCCACAGAACTGAGCTTTGAAGTGAATAACTGGAGGTTTAGATGGTGCAGAAGCAGTTGGTGGTCCAGGAGATGATGGAGTAGATGCGGCAGCTGGAGTTGGACTGGCCGTAGGTGGAGGACGCGAATAAGTTTGCGCTGAACTGGCTGAGGTCGTTGAGAACTTCGATGGCACAGTAAGATGCAATGGATGAAAACGCCGAGATACATGACTTGTACCAGCCGAATCATCAGTTACATCCAATGCTCTAGATGTGACAAATACACACTGTCGTCATGAAAAATTTCATGTACTTTGACAAACGACTGTGTTTTATGTTTTGTTTGTAATTTTTGGCAAAACACATCCAAAAATTATAGTTGCATATTACCTACAATCAGGTCGCAGTGGTCTAGCAGGAACACGCCTGAATGAAGTGCGTGATATCCTAGGATCGAATCCCACTGCGGTCAGTTTGTAAGTTTGTCACAAAAACCACTGTGATATACACCCTTGGGCAAGGGTTGCACACTATTACCGCAATGCCTAGGTTGACTCAGCCTTCTACCCTCCGTGGGATGGTAAAGAGAGTATCAGCTTTTGGGCTGAGTAATACTAAATGGCGACAGTGAATGCAGATGATAGTAGCCTACACGAGAACTCACAGACCAAGTGAGTTGGCTTGACCTGTGGTCGGCAGCCACTTGGCGTTGTTCTACAGTCATCAGAGGAAACGCATGAACTCTCACCATGCCTTTTTCATGATGACAGCACCATATACAATATCGTGAGTATATTTGTATTATATTGCCGTTTAACAGCACCACAAAGTAATTATTAAGCTAAAAGTATCTGATAATAAAATGACTGACATAACACATATTTTATGTCACACAAGCCACAAGTAAGCCTTAGCATCTAGCATCTATATCATCAGTACCCATTAAACACATATGGCACTGCACACTACACTTCACGACTAACACCATCTACCAGCTGAATGCCTTTGTACACACTACAACTTCACTCTTGTAGCATAGCAGTTCACTCAATAGCTATTAATTTAAACTTTTATCTGTAACAAATATAAAAGGGACTGGTAACAGGTGCATTTTACAAAAATAACAAAAAATACAGGATACTGGCAGTCGAGCTGCATAGGAAAACATAACAAAATCGAACAAAAAATATATGGCAATATATGAGGTAGTCAACTTTAGCTATGTGGTGGATAAAGGGTAAAGCAACAAATGCTTACCGTGGCCTTGGCGTAGCTGGCATACGAATGAATTCCTGCAGTGTGGTTGACAGCCGCTTGGAACTACGTGTGACCATTCCATGAAGGATCACAGGATGCTGTGGGATGTCAATGTCCACCAGACCAACAGTCAGCAGCCCGGAGTCATGCTTGCCAGACCGTCTTGTAAATGACGAGTACAGACCTTGTGAACTGCCGATATTGATCTTCACCACAGTTCTGTAAAGTATGCACCACTCAGATGTTCAAACTTCAATACAGTTAACAGCATATTTCATAATTACAACTTGCGGCTGGTTTCCACACAAGATGAATAAAGTAGCATTTGTATCGCAGAATTACATCATTAAGTGGCAGCAGAATTTGCATACTTTGCACAAATAGTCTCAATGCCTGTTACTGTGGTGTAACATGGCAAATACATACTGTGTTCCTTCAAGTAGAACGATCGTCGTTTGGCCAACGGAGAGAGTTATTGAAGACTCCTCCTGGCGACGTTTTACAATGCCTTCAACACAGTAGCAGCACAAAGTTAGCATCAATCACAAACAATCAACCACTTTGCTGAACCTGCAGACAGCAGTAACACCTTAGCACCTCTGCAAATTATATCACATGATCAATGATTCCTGCCACATGCGTGACTGATAAAGCATAAGGATATTGCCAGCTAATACCTCGAACTTTCTGACGATAGGTGGCACTAGCCTGACCATTCTCGAGGTCGGCTTCAAGTTTCAGACCGCTCAGCAGAGCAGAGATGCGAACATGTTTCACTTTTGCTATGCCAAATATGACCAAAGGTGTCTTCTCACCCACAACAACACCTACACACATGCAACAACACACACGCATTCCAGCGTCATTCACTACTAGGCAAAACAAATACAGCAGACATTTCAGCAAGATACAATTATATGAAAATAAAACCAGATGTAATGATGACAAGTCGACGATAATGACCATGCTAAGTAGTTAAATTATCATTTAATTATGCACAAGTGGACAGCAAGACATAACATACACAAGCACTATATAATATCAAAAGAAAATGACATTCAAAATGACTATGTCTATAACTAGTAAACTGCAAAATTGAATGTTTATCAAAATTTAAAGAAATTACTGCTACTTATATGTCTGATAACTATCAATAATTCTTTAATTGTTACTATATCATTACAGATGCAAATAAAAATGTTAAAAACTTGTCAATTGCAAGAAATACCATCAGTGGCAGCCAGGGCCAGCATACACCGATGTACATGATATGATGCAGTACATCAATCACTCTAATATTCTGATATAAAAAATGTGACATTTAGTGTCTCAAAAATGCTTACTCTGTGTGAAAGTGCCCACAGCAAATGGTTTTCTTGCTGGTGCAGATCTAGTTCCAACAGGAGGTACTGTCAAAAGTACTTCTTCGTTCTTCGTTGAACGACCACCAGTGTACCCATCATCTGGCACCTTGTCGGCATTTGGCTGACTGCCACCATTATCTTCCTCCTCTATAACTGACAGCTGAGAACGACTAATTGTCTTCATCTCTGGCATGGTGGAATACAAGTTGAGAAGATGATACAGGTTTTGCCAACACTTTGGCGTGTTTTCGTGTATCTCGTCAACAATCGTCCGCTCTTCTGTAATTGCCGGTGAAGACACATCGCATGCAGCACTATTAAATTCTTGCACGTCTGTATCCACTGACATTCCAACACTGGATGACGAGGCACCTGCATTGTAATGGTCAGCTTTCAGCCGAGAACTGGGAGGATGAAGCAGCGACATCGGCATTGCATGGGAATGTGGCTTTGACATAGAGTGCTTCATGTCGAAATGAGTCCAACCACCCGCTGGGACTGCAAGCTCAGTCTTCAGCAGCGATGCGAGTTCAGCATCGCCGCGCAGTTCGGACCTGGTCTTTGCAATGTTCTCGATCATTGTTGCAAACTGGTGGGCAAGCCGCAGCAGTGACATGTTGACATGTTGAGTCACACTGCGGCATGAGACGACAAAGTCGACACGAGTTGTTGCTGTCGTGCCCGATCGCGACACAGCAGAGATGCGACCCATCGCAGCCTGCAATGAACGCATCGACTGCCGACGTCGCTGCTCCTCTGTTAATCTTACTGTTCCCGCTACCTGGCCAGTGTCCTGCGCTGCACCCTCGGATGTGTCCAAACCACGAGTCGACAGCTGAACACTGAAGGCATCGCACATAAAAGCTGGTGTATCCATGTCAACACGGAACGAGCTTGGTTTCTGCAACACATTATCAGTTTGTTTTTTTGTATTAATCACACTGTACACGAACATTTATCTCAGATTTGTTACAAATAAGACAATGTACGATGTCTGTGAAGATACACCTGACTGTCTTTGAAATTGACAATCAGTGACTGCGTCTGGCACTGAATGCTTTCTTTTGTTCATGTACTACCACTTTTACCAGTTACCTAACACTACAAAACTTTATTACCACTTCTAGAATAACATGCAAGTTTGTTCACATAAATTAGTATGTAACTTATGTAAACACACACTGTAACATGTAAAATTTACCTTACACATCATTAGTCATCAACAAATCACATGCAGCAACAAAGGAAACACTCTTGTTTTGTGTACTTCAAAAATTGTTCTATTCTGCAGACCTCATGAAACATTACAATAGCACCTCTGTGACAGTTCAGGATATAAGGACTGCTGTGCAAACACAAATGTACTTACTTACTTAATTACTGAATTACTAAAGGACTGCTAGCAAAAGAATCTCACTTACCTTGCCCCTTGCAGCATCAGAACGCCATCCAGCTGCCGTCATTCCAGAAGACCCAAATTCAGAGTCAACAATATTAATGCGCAGTGAAGACAAACCACCTCGAAGTGAAACAGCGCCACCCAATTCTTTCATGACTGCCGACATCTGAACGGATTCAAGGCCCAATGCTCCAAGCAATGGCTTAAACAATTCCTGCAAGAAACCAGATTCCTGCTGCTTAACACTCAGAACGGTCAATACCAGAATAGCTAATGTGATAGCTGTACATCAAATATCAAATGCATAAGAGGAAGAGCAACATAGACACATTACGAAAGCCTGTATGTTTTAAAAACCTTGGTGGTACAAGTAGAGTGCTGGACTTGCAATTGTGAGGTCATAGGTTCGACTCTGCATAATAATAAAAATAAAAATAATAACAGCATTTGTATAGCGTCATAAAGTCCGAAGATACAGAGGCGCTGTTGTGTAACAACCTTAAACAAGTAGTTCACACTGCTGTTCCTCTGCCACCAGCAGAATACTTTGGTACCAGCGTAAACACTAGCAGGTAGTGTAACAGCTGTGGGATAACATCCATAACCACGAGCATTATACCAGCTCACGACTATAAGACTGCCGCAACCAAGAGCTGTGATGGGATGTAGATGACTGGGTTTCACACTTACCCCCTTCATGTACACATGCAGCCTATGAAATAATATATAAAACATTAGTTGTTAAGAACATAAAATGTATTTACAGTTATAATACGAATGCAATCTTCGGGAATATTTTTACCATTTACAACTATAAACTGAAATGACAAAATCTGCTACGTAGCTGAAACTGAACCTGAGCGTCAGCAAGCTGAAAAGCCGAGTGTGTGACGAATCTCTGGCGGTTGACGTCGACACTGTCATCGTGACTCATTTCACTAGCCACACCCGCCCATGACTCCTGACTTGCTGAGGCCGGACGTGACTGCAGCAGACCACTGCCACTCTCAGGCTGTGACTTTAAACGAGATGCCGTGAAGTCCTGCTGCCTCTTCATCCACTGATACATGTTACCACCGGTTGTTGCAGTAGACACCAAAGAAGGCACAACAGTCACGGGTGGCGGTGCTAGTGCGATGGCGACATCACTAGTCTGATGTGTTAGACTTGTCTTCTGACGCGGTGTACTGGGTGCAGACAGCGACTGTGATGTTGCAGTCAACGCTCTATCTTCAGCTGCATCAACCCATTCAACATCATCATCACTCGACGATGCTAGCGACACATTGCTCGCATCAAGAGCACCACGAGAATCATCAGCCACTATCGGAGACAGATGACCGTCAGCTTCCGGTGTCTGATACAAGCCATTGATGTCACCGGAACTTTGCCCACGTGCAACGGTTCGGCTGACACTTCCACCTTCAGCTCGCAGCAACGAAGTGCGCTCATCGACAATGTCAAAACTGTCCAGCATGGTGTCAGTTTCCTCAACAACTCCACCAGTAATCACAGGCAACGATGTTGGTAGCTGTTCAACACTTTCATCCATTGGAACTGCAAACGTCACTGCTACTTTCTTCTTCGCCTTCCCAACAAAAACACAATTAATAATTTAACATTTCGTCAATCTTCTACTTTCACCTATGATAAAATGCTAACTATTATCCATTGCATATTGCCAGTGACAAGCATTACAAGCTCAGCAATCACAGAAATAGCACACGTCAGCAGTCATCACGCCATTCAAGGTCACTAATTTTGATACCAATCGAAAGCCCATTTGCAATGTCATAATAGCGAATAATAACTAACTCGCAATATTTTGCAGTTATCATGCAGTAGAGATGGGCCGAATATCAGATTATTACATTCGGCCAAAGCCGAAGGTTTGGGCAGGCTCACCGAATGAGTGCCGAACGTTCGGCCGAATGTTGTGTGCTAGGATGAAACGACGTCTTTTACTGGTGAGCGCACTGAGCGGCCAAAAAATGTCGTAGTTAGTAAGCACGTGAACACGCACGCATCGTCTGAGATGGCATAAAACTACGCAGAAAAACTACAGCGTATCGTCTACGAACAAAAGTAGGCCTAATTAGCAAGTTAATGTTATTCATCAAACTTACAAGTAGACCATTTCTTCAAGGACAGTTTTTTAAAATTTGCAGTGTTTTGGGTTTTTAGAACGTACATCGGATTTTCAAACTGCGAGTACGGGTGTTTGTTGAACAAGTCAAGTCTGTGGTGTTGCCAGAGATGGACTGAATGAAGCCGAAGGTTTGGGCAGGCTCAGTGACTCACCAGTAAAAGATGTTGTTTCATTCTAGCATACAGCAGTCAGCTGAAGTTCGGCGGAACGTTCGGCACTCGTTTGCGTAAATTATGTTACTAAATTATCTCTGAGTGAGAAAGGCTTATCTGTTTGTCGAAACCGGAAACAGTTTCAGATTCTTTTTGATGATTCTGTATGGTCCATTTATGAACTAACTGTGTAGTACATGTAATTTGATAACTGACTAGTAACTAATAGTAAGTGTACTGACTTTGGTTAACGCCAGTGGCGCGCGCAAAACGCCGCCAATTTGAAGCCCCAATGACGCCGAACTTCGGCCGAATAGTCTCAGGTTGCCGAGCCGAACCGAGCCAAACATTCGACCGAACTTCGGCATCTACCGAACTTCGGGCCCATCTCTATCATGCAGTATTTGTCAAATAACTGCCTATGACGAAGGGGTGCCTATCATTAATGCATTTGTTCTCAGTAAATGCTTTTAATATCGCGATCAATTGTATAGTACCAAAAACTAGATTTTCTAGGCTATATTTCTGTCCCAACAGTATGGACCTAACTTCAACCACTTTGATATAGTTGGCTTTAAAAGCGAAAGCATTCAGCATAATAATGCAAAGTAACAGCCATTATGCTGTTCAAAGTTATTCAAGGTCACCAATTTTTGTACCAATCGATAGTATATATGCGACTTTCTATTAGTCAATAATACTAACTTACATCCTATCTCGCACCATTTCCAAGTTCTTAGACATTACTGGTCTACTTTTTTTCAGTTGACAGGGGGTAGCTATCTTTAACACATTCATTCGGGGTTAATCCCTGAACCCAGGACTATGAAATGTGACATCAAGAAACTAGAAAAATCACTGTATCATATGGTGTGAAATATATTTCGACATCTTGAACATGTTAGGCGTGGCTCACGAGTTTGATGGACAGACGGATGGATGATTAGACAGAGAGAATGGCCTTTAGCAATAGTGTGCTATAACACAGTAAGATGTGTGCTAAAAATTGCTTCTACCCAACAGTATGAGGGTAAGGGGTAAATTTATATATGGGCCGCAAATTCAAAATATTTTTCATCTTCCAAGATGGGGGAGGGGGCAGATTTATACGAGCATCACTTTATATGTGGAAATAAATGGAACATAATATGCAATATGTGACAATGATGTACCACTGTCCAGTACCTTACAACGCATCTTAATGTCCAATTGCACATGGAAACACGAAACCAAGCAAAATACCTTAAAACCTGGATCTGCCAGCGTCGGCATGTACAGTACGTTCTTCCACTGACGTATGAGCACAAGAAGACCTCTCTT
>Ga0049105_1001340_pt1 | contig 10748 bp, 7 predicted proteins | sample WorMetvaBAHAMAS1_FD_61260 | JGI IMG/M metagenome (GOLD analysis project Ga0049105, IMG submission 61260) | Worm MetaG Olavius vacuus BAHAMAS.1 | ecosystem: Host-associated > Annelida > Digestive system > Unclassified | place: Germany: Marburg | collected 2013-04-09 | reverse complement strand
ATTATTGTTCATAGATAGTCTGTTCAGGAAATTAGTTTTACGTTTCAGTATTAGTTCAGAAACGTCAGGAAAATTGAAAAATTCTTGACAATCAGATATAATGTCAGGGGAAGCAGTTTTAAATATTTTGAACAGTAGGCTACGCGTTTTGCAGAGAAATTTAGAGATTTTAACTGAGCGGAATTGAGTGGCAGAGCCTCAGAGGCATACAACAAACAGGGGATGCATTTAGCGCTAATTAGATTTAACGTGACCTCTTCTGATGCAAAGCGTCCGATCCTTCCGTACATAAGCGCCTAGTGACTCTTTTAGACTTATAGGCGCTATATAAATAAATTTATCTATCTATCTATATATAGCATTAAACGCACTAGGCCTATAGAACTTTCTTTTCGCTATTAACACAGTGTTTTATGGTTAGTCAGATCAACTATGTACTTTGTTCATTTCATCAAGTTGACTTGCTTTGTTGAAGAGTTATTGTTTGAGCCTGCATGGTTGACAGTAGTAGCATCTTCAACATCCTACTATTGATAATATCTGCAAATCATGGCGAAATGGTATGAGGCGTGTATGGCGCCTACCACTTAACTGTCGGTCTGCTGTTGTGCAGAGTTTGAGTGATGCACTTCCGTTATTTGATATCATTTGTAAACGTGCTGTGTTGTTTATTAAGAACTGCTTCAGTAGCAGGTCTGATGTTGTGAGCTATGCTGCTTATCACAGTGTTTATTTCAGTCGCATGGCTTCAGTACTCAGACGCAATGCGTTCTTCAGTTGTGAACATTTTGCAATGTCTATTGATGACTTGATGAGTGATCAGTTTAACGCTCGAAGTGTTCATGATATTTGTTTGCAAAGGAGAACTGTGACATCTTACTGCCGAGTTATATGCTTACTTGAGTTACTCATCATTAAGCGTGTATTTTACTTGTTCCTCGAATAGTTTTCTCTGCTAGAGACATTGACGATGTAATGCGTGATATGTGTAACGACTGATGCTATAACGCTGTTTGTTCTTTTTTTCTTTTTAATTTACTTTTTTTACTTTTGTGTGTACCTTGTGTACGATTGCATAATAATAATAAAGTAATTGAAATACTAAATACTAATATGTGTAGGCGGCCTACTCAAAATGCATTTAATGTATTTTTATTCAATATATATTTTCGCATTTTTTCTGTAATTGAAACATACACTGTGTCTCAGAAAAAAATGGTGTCGAACTTTTTGCGATAACTTCATTAACTGTTAACCGATTTTGAAAATTCTTTCACTGTTAAAAACAGCAACAAATTATCTATAAAATATATATATAATATTTCTCGCCATTTCTTAAAAACCTCGTTGCATTTCTGTGTGAAACATAAAAGTTGAAAAATATTGCAACTGCTCTACCAATTCTTGATGACACAGCTGTGCCGAACTTTTGTGACAACTTTGTGAATTGTTAACCGATTTGGAAAACACATTCTACGAATCTGGAACATTGTTTCACTGTTTCAATGACCGCTCACTCAATTAGCATATTGTCAGAGCGCAAATGTCCTCCTTTGGCCCGTACGCAGGCGCGAAGACGTGCTCTCCATCAACTGCGTTAGCAACTGCACTCTGTTGAAGCCCATGCCTAATGTCCAACAGTTCCTGAACATCGTGAACTCGTGATTTGTACACATGCTGCTGGACAAGGCAGTAAATAAGTAAGTAAAGTAATATGTTTCTTTTAAGTTTTCAATATACATGTAATTAAAAACGGTGGAGTTGACAGCTTTGCATCAAGGAATGGTAGAGCAATTGAAACATTTTAAACTTTTATGTTTCACACGGTAATGCAACAAAGTTTTTAAGAAATAGTGAGAAATATTATATTTATTTTATAGATAAGTTATTTCTGTTTCCAACAGTAAAAGAATTTTCAAAATCGGTTAACAGTTGATGAAATTATCTAACAATTTCGACACCACGTTTTTTTCTGAGACACAGTGTATGTTTCTTTGCAGAAATACTTACGTACAGTTCGGGGCTTGTTTCAGTGGATTTAGCATCATCACGCGAGTAGGCGCAAAGCAAAAAGTGAAAGTAACATAGTATAGATAGCATAGATAAGGCAGATGTAGTCAAGCAGTGACAACTGCCCTCTGAGGTGACGCATAATAAAAATACATAACAAAAATACGCGAGGCAGATGTAATCTGATGGCTGCCCTATCATCAGTCGGTTTTAGCCGTTTGTGGGCCAAAGTTCAACGAATTTTGGGAGACTGTAGGGAACCTTTCGTTGTTTAATCTTTTCCCCGTTTATCTGCAGCTAACTTCATTCCAAAGATGTTTTCGCTTATATGTTATTGTAGAACCACCCAAAAATAGGCAGTTTTGGGTCCCGTGTTTAAGGAACCCAAATTTTGGAGTCCCTTCTCAAATCTGGCTTACTTTCGAACATGTTGTTTTCGTTGTTTTGTGTTCGGTGACCGCTCGAACACGCTGTTAATAACGGTGACATGGGGTCAAAATGTGCAACGTATAATGTCGGCCGTTTGTCCGCCAAATTTCACCAAATTTTGCGAGAATGTAGGGGACCCTTCTTAGTTTAAAATTTTTCCGTTTGTCTTCAGCGCGTTTCATTTGTGCACTTAAGTTGCGATGTCGTTGTAAAACCACCCCGTAAAACTTGCAGAGTGTAGATAAAAATGCACAACGTAGTCTCAACCTGTACGGGTCACAGTGTACAATATCGGAGAGAGTGTAGAAGATTTTTAGTAGTTTGAAAGCCTTTTTTCCAGGCGTTTCGTTCTGAAGATATCTGCACTTAAGTCGCGATGTCGTTGTGAAACCACTAGAAAATATGCAGTTTTGGGTCTGACGTTTCAGGGAAAAGACGCAACCCCTAATTTGTTTCTAAATATTTTAAACTGGCCCATTTTCGAACAAGTGACAAAGTTTGGTTGTTTTGTGTTCAGTTACCTCCGTGTGAACACGCTGGCAGTGACCGTGAGAGTGGGTCAAAACGCACATCCTAATTTCTGCCGATGGTGACGTCGGATGTAGACGATAGCAGCTGACAGCCGGACTCACAGCGCAAGTAGGTTGGTGCTGTTCTACATGAACCTGATAAAGAGGGTGATCTCTCACGATGACATTTTCATGAAGACAGCGCCACAAACACTGTTTTGAGTACGACATTATTATTATTTTTTGCCCTGGTATTTCATTCCCGGGGTCTTAAAATTAGCAAAAGCAAAAATATATAATGTATATCTGGAATGGTTACGATGGGGAGTCGGAAACTGTGAACGTGTTGGCAAGGCACACAGCATTGAAACGCTGATTGCCACTAAAATACGTTGGTACAGGAACGTAGTTTCCACCGGATCGACTGTTCTCTTCTGCCGATTTCTGCAATGAGGCTGTGAGCCTCGTCTCACAAGGGATCAAAGTCTCTACCGCCATCGGAAAAAAAACATGTGACTAGCGGAGAGCATACAGTACTTGGTCGTCTTTCTCGCAGACGCGGCCGCTACAGCACTTCCTGGCTGTAGCGTATTTTGCGACACGTAGGATGTTGCCAGTGTGTGAGCAACTGTCACATTATTATTATTATTATTATTATTATCGTAATGCACGACGCACTGAGCTGCCACGGGCTAGTCCTACGACGCGTCAGTGGTGGAGTGGTCGCTGATGGAGTGTCCGATCACCTGTCACCAGTCGCGAGCGCAACTGCAATAAACTGTAGCGCGGCGTCTTGCTCGTCCCTCGTTTCATGCACCCGACGACTGAGTGATCGTGACGTCCTGGTGACGTCAGCGAGGCTGGCCGGCTAATGCGACCCTTGAGCGCCTTGCGCATCACCTCGTCAGTGCGACCTGTTGCTGCTGCTGCTGCTTCGCGCTCTCCGTCCATAATGACGTCAACTCGTTAACGGCGCAGCGCATGTAAAAAGCGGCAAGTACAGGGTGTGTCGGGAAACGGACCACGCCGAAAACAGCAATTTCTCTAAAAAAAACCTAATGTTTGTGAACGGAATTTTCCACTTTTCCTGTGACTTTCCACTGCATTGAATGTGCACATTTTTGTAAAGTCTGTGTCTTTACATAAAAGTGATAAGAATTAACCAGCATACAGAGTACGATTTGCAGGTCGTCAGCTACAAATACACGAGGAGACGTTAAGAACGTATCCCCTATGAAAACTGCAGTCACATTCACAGTCACAAATGACCGGATATTTTTAAACAAATTGTTCAGTTATTATTCAACATTTATTCTCTTAGCAAAATGTAAGAATTAATTAATTACAATAAGATAAGTGTAAACAAAAATGCACATTTATGTATTAACAAACGAGGACATCAGTACTGCCAGTAGCTATTATTCACGAAAACTCTGTTGTTATGAGACTATGAAATGAAGTCATTCGTTACAGTATAAATACAATCTAATGTTCGGTTTATATCAACTAATACTCAAAAAAAGAAACCAACCGCATCTACGCGAGCACTGAAATATTTTCGTCGTTTAACAAAGCGAGTCCTCAACGCATTCGATATTGTCAAGTGTACAATGTCATGCAGTCATGAGTCGATCACTGCCAATTGCACTAATGTTGCCTATAGCCTTCATCAGAACTTTGACAGATGCCCACTATGGAAGTCTCTTTTCATATTTTTCTCTAAATTATATGTTTCTGTCAAACCAGGTTTCGACAATATCTGAATGCATATTTTGTCAGTTTTTGCAATTTAACACATGCCAGTTAAATTTGATACGCTGGTGTGTTATAGGTCCTTAAACGGCGCGATGGCCTCTGCGTTCACACTGAAGGCGTTACATTTTAACATCAACTGCGTCAAACTGATTGAAGCTAGACCCATGGAACAAAAATGTAGTTTGAAGAATCCATTTTTTGACAATATATGACTTATGGCGATATTCGCAGAGATTGCAGAAGATGAGACAGGCACCCCTCCTGTCAAAAGCGATAATTTGATTAATACTGTGCGATAACTGTAAAACGATGCGAGATAGGATGCAAGTTAGTATTAATATACATCTTTATTCACCAAATAATGGTAGCATGAGTGAAGAAAAAATATACATAGGCCTACGTAGAAAAGTAAGCAATAAAAATACAGAAGCAGAATTAAACAACTTTCAAACGCCTAGGCTATTCGCATGACACAGGCCTGTCAATAACAGATAATAACAAGCTACATGATCAGAGCCTGACATACATAATTCACATACAGGCTTTCTACTGGTGACCTTGAATGACCTTGAACGGCGTTATGACTGCAGATGCGTGCTATCTCTGAGTAGCTGAGCTTCTTGTAAAGTTAAGTTGATCTGATTTTTCTGATTGCTATAAATCTTAACACGCATCACCTTTCCTTATTTCAGAGGACACTTGTATATTTCGAGTTACCACCGGTGCAGGGCGGCTAAGAAAAGTTTAGCTTCAAATCGATGGAAAAACAGACGATGAAGACCACAAATGTACCTTCAGAGGTTGAGAAATAAATTTCGGAGGCATACATGTAAGAGTTTGAAGAACGGTAACGTGATCGACATATGGTATAACCTTGTTGACTCATTACGTTTTGATATACGACGAAAAAAATGATGAAAATATATCCGAGTGTTAATATATCCGGATGTTCTCTATATGATTTCAAACTGTGAGATAGGTCATGTGCTTACTATATTATTCGGCACTATAGCAACGGATGCAGAGTTTCTGCAGACTTTTTCTCATGCGGCAATTTGTATGGATAAGACATTGTATAGTGTAAGTTGAGCAAACATTAGTCATACTGTTGTTTTGGATTAACTGACCATGACGCGTCGTCACTACTTGCTTACTTAATTCCCATGTCTGGAAAAACCTAGATTTTAGAAAAGTTTAGGTTTTCATGATTTTTTTAGGTTTTAATGAAGAAGACCGGACACAAAATTATGACCCAGAAATTCACGTAGAATATCTCATACATGATACACCCCTCCTCCTGCGACATCATTTATAGCCATGTCCAGACTATAGCATAGCTATAAACATAACTACATGTAATTAGACTGAAAGGCAACAATTTCTGCTTTAACAGTGAGTCTAAAATATGGATTTTTAAGATTTTTCTAAAAAAAAATAAAAAAATAAAATTTAGACTTTTGAGGTTTTTTTAGTTTCTTTTGTAAAAAAGCTGGGCTTTTACAATTTCTTTTACAGCCCTGTTACTTCCCCTTAGAAATGTTTTTATTGAGTTACTCAATTAGACCTATTAAATTACTGCAACACTGGCAGCTAATGCAGTACATGTAGAAAATGCGACTAATTTCTCGGAGCAACGAGTGCATTTATCTCTGAACTATCTACCATGAAACAAAACATGTTTCAGAATATTTCTCTTCCAGAAAAACTCCATAGCCTACCGCGGTGACCATTTTGCCCATAACATTAAATTATGGCTGCTTCAAAAACAGGCTGGATATGCGGTCCCTGGCGGGACTTTTCGCTAAATTCCGCATTGCATCCGTTACGTAGTTTTATCGTTTTAGCGTGGATTGATACTGATGGATTGAGACATATATCGAAGTGAAGAAAATTACGGACTGAGAATTGCACATGCTCGTTGCACATTTGCAGTTTGGTCGCGAACATTTTCGGACACGCGCAGTCAGCTGCAGCTGACGGCGGCCGTTCGTCGTACATATTGGATTGATTTATGTCCATTAATCACCGTTACGCAAATAACAGAACGCTGGCTACATCTATGTGTGTCCGACAGCCAGGACGATGTTGGGACATGACAGGGGTTGAGTAGCAACTCGTTACAAGTAACGACGTTACTTTTTTATAGTAACGAACGAGTGTCACGAGTTACATTTTCAGAAATGTGACGTGATTACTTCCATAAAGTAACGAAATATTACGCGCCCTTACTACCTACTTTTTTATTTCAACTTTAGAAGGTAAGTTCTGCTTTAGCCGGATTATTCATCGAAGTAGCCAGAACATAGTTATTTTTGGTTCACTATTGGTGCTGATTACAACTTAAACTTTGCTTTTTTGGTGCACATTAGAAGTATTTAAGTAAGTAAGCGTAAATGTGACAATCGCACGTATTTACAGAATAAAATAAAAACTGCGTTGACAAGTAGTATGACAATGACAATGACAAAATCACACATAATTACGCTGCATACTTTCCTTAAAATCTACGGCATTTTCGAGTTTCAATAATATTTTTCAACCGTAAAATTTCAGATTCGTGCGTCAAAAGTAGCGAAAGAGTAACCAGTTACTTCTAAAGATGTAACTTACCGCACACTGGGAGATGGTTGGGAGAAATGGGCCCCTGGTTGGGTCGAAAGGTATCGGTCGATGGCTGTCGAGCGTCATCGAGCGTCGGACAGCGCTAGCGCCCGCGCGTGCATAAACTAATTTCGACGTTCAACGCGAAAATTGCGCGAAATGCATTTGCCGGCTGCGAGCGCCGTCGATTACAATCCAGCCCGGCGGTCACCGGTATGTCGCCGACCCGGAAAGCGGAAGGATAAACGTCACCGGCGCCGATCTGCGATAACAACATATTGGATGTATGCGTTCGGATCTGGGCCAGCAGATGTGTACACTCAATCGGCCGGCTCACGGCTGACTGCTGCGTAAAACAGCGGCTGCACCTGGAGCTCTGATCACTTGAGCCAAGGAAATGTGAGGTAAACGGCAGATATGTCCACCGTCCACCCGGCTGGCCGGACGTACTAAGGACTGCCAGCCAGCTGCTCGTCTGGACGACAGTTACAACCTATGCACTCGACTTTGCTCTGTGACAACGATACTACATGCAGCAATTTATCGAGCATTAAAAGCCGATGGAAGCCGGCATCAAAATTAAAAAAAGACTGAAGTGACAAGAACTAAAACAGAAATACAACTGATGGGCAAAACTTATTTAAAAAGTTGCTAATTAATAGTTTAACTAATTTTGTTAGTTACACATAAAATTTAAATGAATGAAATTAGTTCAGTTAAAACGCAAGTCTGACTGAAAATTATCAGTTGTTAACTAAATAGTTTAACTAAAATTATTTAGTTTGCAGTCTCTGCAGATTTGGACAAGTTCATGTTTTTGCAGTTTAGGCTAGAGTAGATTTCACGACTTCTTACACATTGTTGTCATTTGGATTCTAATGCCGAGGTTTTAATCATTCGCGCTTATTACTCTGTTCCCTTCCCCCCGGAAAACCTTTAGATGATTTCATCAGCTCTCATATATCAACAGTTCAGAACTGATTAAAAGTAGTAACAAACTAGTTGTAAAATTTTTAGTAATATTTTAGTTTAGTTGAAATTTTTAAACTAGTAGTTAGAAAAAACAGTTTAACTAAAATTTTAACTAATTTTAGTTGGGAAAAGTTTTAGTTTAACTAAAATATTTTAGTTATTTGCCCGTCACTGCAAAAAAAACGATAAGCAAAACAAAACCATTAATAGTTAAGAGAATCCGTGAAATCATTGTAGTTGTGCTAGAAATCAGTCAAGTGTGGTCAAACTCGCAGTTTGCACTATGTGCTGAGATTTTCGGGCATTTTCAGAACTGAGTGCCCGAACGACTAACGAATCTGTCATTGTTGTTGGAGAGAAAGTGTTCGACTTAACACCATGCCTGTTTCTTCTCTGACTGATCAAAGAAAGCTGCCCTTTTGGCGATTGATGCGTTAGAGAATTCAGTGTTGTGAACGTTTACGTACATGAAACTATAATCAGTTCGTAACATTGGTGTCAAAGCATGGTTTTGACTCTTATAATGTCTCCGCCGTAAAATACTGTGATTTAGTTTAGTCTAGGTACTTCTCGTATGAAATGTAGACATGGGTCGACGATGACTGTCGGTTTACTATGTCCGGCGGCGTCTACAATTCTGGCAATACAACTTATAATGGGGCTCGGCGTCGTCCTATTATTCGCTGCACGCAAAACTCAAATAACTACAATTTTTCATCCGTGCAGTCTATGAGCTTCTCTGTCCGTTTGTGTGCTTGCATTTCAAAAGCCTACAATTCCGACATCACAGCTTTTGGCACGTTCTTCGCTCGTTGCAAAGTGAATCACTAGCGACTTCAGTCGCGTAATAATAACAACAATAACGATATATAAAAGGCACATAGGCGTAGGCAGGATTTTTGCTGCGGGGAGCACTCTATTGCCTCAAATACTTATGACCTTTTTAGTGGTCATCGTTCTTACTACACAAAATACCCATAAACCCCTCAATTAAACACCCGCATCCTCCCCGCCTAATAAAAATAAGTTCCCGAAGGATGCACTCTCTCTCTCTCGGGAGGGGGTGCACTCACAACTTACCCCCAAATTAAGCCCAAAATTTCTTTATTTCTCGCCTGGGGGTTCATCTGCACCCACTGCACCCCTGGCTACGCCTATGATAAAAGGGGATGATAACGATTTAAAAAAATTAATAGTTAACTCCACAAAAGTAGCAATTAATTAATTGTTAATTTCGACTAAAACCAAACATTACAAATAAGCAAGAAAATCGTTCTCGTTCCTCAGTTGAAGGGTCTCACGACGAGACATAATCGGTTAAAGTTTTCATCCATTCTCTTAAACACACTAAAATGTTGACGGTCACTGGAAAAAGAGTTAATCGTTGTTCGTTGACGATATACAGGGTGAACATATAAAAAGTAACCCCCTGTAACTTTTGCTGACATTTCAGCAATTTGTGCAGATTTTTGCATACAATTTTACACAACTGTTAGTCAATAAAATATACACCTTGTCACCAAGCTGTGTTGAAATACACTTTAAAATGTTGAAATACATATAAACATGACAAAACTATACCGTTTTAACCAAGACAATCCCTATTTCTCAGCGTTTGAGCATCATGCAAAAAATAGATGCAAGAAAACTGTTCCGGGTTTACTGAGAAGAATGAGTGACGTCTAAACTCTCCAGATTTGAACTTTGGCCTATCACATATGGGGTGCCATGCTGGAAAAGTACTATAAACTTCAGCCGAAGCCTAACATGACTGATGAGTTAAAAGTCGCCCTACAGATTATCTGAGAAGAACTGCCATAAGAACATATCAGCAAGGCGGAAGCGAGGTCATCAAGCTGTTACTGCCAACGATGGTCACTTTGGGCATCTGTCCATCTCCAAGTCTGCATCCTCACTCACAAACAGAGTCACCAACAGACTACCGGTGAAGACATTCCTCGGAATTCTGAGAAATGAGGGGTGTCTTGGTTAAAACAGCATAATTTGTCATTTTCAGATATATTCATCAAAACTTGGCGATAAAGTGTACATTTTATTGTTCAACAGTTGTATAAAAAATTTCATGCAAAAATCTGCATGCATCGCTAAAATATCAACAAAAGTCATAGTGGTTACTTTTTATAATCACCCTGTATACAACTGAGTTGAAAAGCTGTTCAATTTACAATGTTTTCTTACTAATTTAACTTTGATCGACTTTAACTATTAAATTCATAATCATTCAATTTTTAACATAATCACGCGATAAATCGTTAATTTGCTCATCTTTAAATAACAGTTATAATTTTATAATGATAACGATAATTATTATTTTTACTAGTATTACTAGTCCTCCGCAAGTCGCCACCAGCTCATCGTGCCACGTCATTGTTGCACCAAGTTCGGCCGTCGGGCGTTTTCTGTTGCAGGTCCGACAGCCTGGAACTCGCTGCCAGACTATCTCCGCGATCC
>Ga0049105_1001339_pt1 | contig 10752 bp, 6 predicted proteins | sample WorMetvaBAHAMAS1_FD_61260 | JGI IMG/M metagenome (GOLD analysis project Ga0049105, IMG submission 61260) | Worm MetaG Olavius vacuus BAHAMAS.1 | ecosystem: Host-associated > Annelida > Digestive system > Unclassified | place: Germany: Marburg | collected 2013-04-09 | reverse complement strand
ATGTCTTGTTCTGATGGTAGATCATAGATGTCACTATGAATTGTGAACTACAAGTAGTATTATAGATTATGCTAGGAAACATAACTATCCCTCGTATGCCGACATGGTAGGGGCGCCGAAGTAAATCAGCATCTACAGTTATACGACTGAGATGAACTGCTGAGTGTGCATGAGACACAGTCCACTACCGAAGATGTACAGTACAATTACATACAACTAGTCATGTTAAACAGTTCATTGTTTTCACACACCATACTCTGCACCAGTGGCATTCTGCTTGCCAGATACTCCGTAGCCACCTACACAATACACGCGACAAATTCACCATTTCTAATTTTTAACATTTAACTAAGTAACAAAACTGTATCTCATATGTCTAAGTTATCATAAAAAAATTCAGTTATGACAGTTGACGGAGAGGCAAATTAATAGTGACATTAACATGTATTGTGATCCACGTAACGCAGCTGCACTAATTAATACGATATTAAAACTGTGATTCAATACTTCAAGATTAACTATCAAAATAAACAGAAAGTCAGTGAACAGAGTCTAACATGTAACAGGTCATTCTGGTGACAAATGTGAAAACAAAGTTGGTTTTAATGCAGCAGCAGTTCAACTAGACCAAAATATAAAAGCCAGGTGTGCAAAGGTATCATTCATTAATTAAATCCGCCAGTTTTCTATCCAAACAGCATCAGCGTCATCATCAACATACCTCCATAAGGTCCTGTACCTCTCTGCATGAAATTACTACCACCTCGCATTGGCCCAGCAGTACCGGACTTTGAAGAACCACCTTCACACAAGAAACATCACATTACAGTTCCCACCCAGACGCACAGCTGACTGTAGAATACCACTCAAAAGTCAATAACTTAAATGTATTGCTCCTTGGCTACTATCAACAACAGCTGGCAAAGTATTGCACATAAATATAAATTTACAGATAGACATAACGTCCAACAGTCCAAATGGACAGATAATGCAAACAAAATAGCAACTTTACAATTCTGCAGTTACAATGACTTCTGTCAAACTTCACTTCTTAAGTTCTAAGAGGCATTTCTTACTCATAACCTTATTGTGTTACAAATTACTGCTCAGTAATACACACGCGAGTGGACACTGTGGACACCTTCAAACGACACCTCAAGACCCATCTTTTCAGACAGTCTTAACCTGACGCCACCAGCATATCTGTATCTTCGGACTTTATGGCGCTATACAAATGCTGTTATTATTATTATTATTATTATTATTATAACAGTAGGATGCTGGACCACCCCAGTATGTCTGACCACACACATGAGTCAACACATACTATCCAGAAATTTGGCAAGCCTTGTGGACCCTGGCAAGCATCCAGGCATCCCACCCAGACCAAGATTGCTCTCAGATCACCCTGCACTCCCAAACTCACATCAGAATAGAGGCCTGTGTGACTTATGTAAAGTCCACAACTGCACGCGTTTGACTGTCAAGAAATAAAAGGATTACTTACTGACTTACTTTTACAATGTGATCCTTCATTTTAACACAGGTCCAGGCATGATGGCATTGAGTGATGCCGCCAACGTCACAGATTACACAGCAGTGCACCACCAAACCTCCTGTCCAAGAAATTATTCTGAAAGCATGCATACCCACAATCCCGAGAAAAACTATCTGACTTGATGTGGAATTTCGACTGCGGCCATACGCGTAACTGTTGAGGCATATTGTACACGGTGATTGCAACACAGACACAATACTAATAAAGTAAATTATGATGAAACAGTTCTGACCTGCAGCATTCTGGCCTTGATTTCCACCAGCTCCAGGCATACCAGGGCCAGGCACAGCACCAGGGATATTTCCTCCCTGAGCTCCCAAACTGGCCAACATGCTTCCCAGCATTCCTGCCATATGTCCAAAATTCATGCCAGCGAAGTTGCCAGCACCAAACGGGACATTCATACTATTACAAGGTGCACCAGCGTATCCATAGTTTCCAGCTGCAGCATTCTCATCCATGTTATATGTGCCCTGTGGCCAACTGCCCATACTTCCCTGCTGGTAGCCCATGTTACCAGGTGGCATGCCGTACGGCATATTACCACCGACTCCATAATTCTGAGTAGCCATCTGATTGTTCACGGCGGCGGCAGCATCAGTAGGTACTCCACCAGACGATGACTTGAGAGACTGCATTTCTGACTTTGTGAGAGCTTTCTTCACCTCGCAGCGACGCCCGTCAATCACATGGTGCCTGAGTACTTCAAACATAACATCACCATCATCAATCATTATCATCGTCCCATTAACAAAAATTAAGAACAGGGGTGTATCACAAACTTACTGTTAAAATCAATATTGAAAAAATCAGTTTTTAAATATCATTTAAAAGAAGATAAACTAAAGGCTCAGCTCTCTTTTCACATTCCATTCCACAAAACTACAAAAGGTGGCAACAATGCTGCACTGTCAATGTCACCTGTGGCCACCTGTAGTGTCATTTGAGGCCACCTGTGGTGATGGTAATTACATATTTTCGATTCTGTACTAATCTACCATTGTCCTTCATTTACATCGCACTTCCAACTTTTCCATCATTTCTGCACAAAAACTGCAAAATTTTCACAACTTGTTCTCAAAGTGGAGTGGACCAAAATGTAGCAAATATGGGACAGACAGATGCAGGGCAATCACTGGTTTTAGCAAGTCTGTTTTATGCTTTCAACAGATTACTGCAATTCAAACTGATGCCAACACAGAGACGATGAGTGTCAAAAATCACGACAAAATTGTGGACTTTCTGACCATTGTACAATTTAGGGAAAGGATTAGCTGAATGCATATGTTGAGCCTGTCCCAACGTCTCATATATATAATATTATATATTTTAGGCAGCAAGCTCCAACATTAGAAAAATAGATGTAAATAAAGAAAAAAACATAGCAGAGCAGCAAAATATAAGTCCTCTGATTAACACTGGGCAGCATAACAAGCAACTAATTACAAGTGTAAACTATATCCACATTACACCCACATTATAACTTACAGCTACTGCCTGTCGGCAAATAAACCAAACTGTGCAGTTTACATTAACTATCATTGTATATGGTAAATTTACACTATTTGATCTGCTTTATGTACACACATCTTTGTTCAGCATCTGTTGTACGAAGTTTCTTTCCAGTAAATGGTGTGCACATTACTTAACACATGTCTCAAAATAAAAGCAAATGTTCAATCTATATCTGCAACACGTATCAGCCATGCAAATGTGACTGACAGCCACTATCAATATACATAGTAAGTGTGACACTTTGGACGGTCGCTGGGGGTATTTAACCCTTTCACACATATGCACCAGCACCATGTGGCCGCAGTGGATGTGCATCGTCACCTGTGTTCGACTCAGAGAAGAAGCGCTGGGTGTTCCAAGAAGCGAAGACGATGGCTGTAGCAATGGAGTCCATCTGAATGGTAGTGTTCTAGTTTATAATAAAAAGAGGACTAAGGTTATTAATCTGTCGCTTGTGGACGTTTTGTTACTTAGTTTTGTTTTTGTGCCTCTGTTCCCTGTATAATATTATAAATAAAGTTAATTCTATAAATGTCTGTAATTTTTAAAAATATCAAATGGATTAACGAAATAATGAGCACTCACGTGAATCAGTAAACATATCAGCATTGTACAGTTCATACACCACATCAACAAGCAGCAGCTTACTGGTAACTTTGTCGACAGGGTCGTAGTCATCAAATGCCACATAGCCAAAGCCACGTCGGCGCTGCGATCCTTTGTCTTCTGGCAGGTCAACAAATTCGACATGACCAAACTGCGAGAAGTACTCCAACAGTGTATCTGATGTTGTCGTCGTCTTCAGTCCACCAATGAATACACGCTTTGTTTTGGACCCAGTCCCAGGCTGCGTCTTCATCGACTCCTACAATTCACAATACAGCAAGCATCCGTAAGTACCTGTTACTGCAATTTCTACAGTGACTTTGTAAGCCACTTTCACCAATTTGAGTTTATTCCAACTTCTACAAACTTAGGCCTATGTCAATTCATTTCAACGACTGAAAATGACTACTTGAACACATCTGTTCACTCACTATGTATCTCAGACACGCAACGTTGTCTGATGATGTCTGCTATTGCCGGCAAGTGACATCTGCGGTCTGCCCACACCAGGACACTGTCAAACTGCACTGGGTAAGAGGAGCTTTGCAGTTGCCGGCCCAGTCATTTGGAACCGTCTACAACCAAACTGTTTAACTTTTGCCTGTAATGTTCACTAAATGACTGAAAACTTACCTGTTCAACTAACTGGACCATAGCATATCTGAGGATACTGTACTGTACTAGGGAGGAGGGGCATCAGCCAGGCTTATAGACCCTCCAGTGCTGAGGACGCATCAGATCGAGCCCAATGCACCTCCCTGGAGCTGGGGAAGTCTGTATGAGTAGTGTAGCGCAATCACCATAGTCATACTAGGTTCGACTAGACGACATTGTGTCTGCTTGCTTCAAAATCATTTGCTTGTAAAAAATTATACATCTAGACACTAACTGATTTCGGCAGAGCTCTCTTAGTGTCAACGACACGACCATCAATCTCATGTGGCCTTGCATTCTGAACTGCATCCAACGCCTCAGGACTGGTGAAGATCACAAAGCCAAACCCACGAGATCTGTCAACAAACAACACCACTACAAAAGTTTTCTGGAATAAAACTTACAGAAAATTTTCTGAGAAATACGCAAAGCTTAGAGACGTGCAAAGTATGTACAGGGTGGGCGAAAAAACCAGAACATTTTTTACAGTGTACGACTCCTGTACATGATGGCGAAGGAAGGCATTAAATATATCAAAATGTTCAGCTCTTTATCAGGAGTAAGACTGGTATTCTGAATGTCGGCATATTTACATATTCTTTGCTTAAGTTATAGAAACAATACTACAGCGAAAATACCAATTAATTTAAGCCACAAAAATCCGACCATATCTGATAGTTTGTAACTTGTATATACGATGATGCAGACAGGTGATTGTGGAAGACTTTATCTGGAGTAAGACTGATGTATTTCATTTTGTCACAGTTAAATATATTATTTGCAGCAGTCTGGTAACACTGTACAACACTAAAATGACGATTCACCCGTTATTCACCGTTTACACATTATGACCATTTCACATTTCTCCGACGTATTAGATTTCATCGAAGCGCAGTGATGAATATATAAAATGTTCAGCACTTTATCTTGAGTAAAAAGTGTTTTAAATTTTACTGCAGTTAGATATTTTTGGCACAAGTGCAGTGAAATGATACTATGCTTAAAATTACGATCATCGTACATGTGTAACCTGTTTCCTGTGCAATGGAGTTCACGAAGGCAAGAAAAACTTGCCATCGAGTAGTCTGGACCTCAATCTGATCGATTCCTTACTCTGGAAAGCTTTGCAGTCATATAATGTATCATCATGACTACCAAGACATTGATCATCTGAAGCGCGTTTTGTTACACTGCTTGGTCCAATAAGTCAGATGCAATAGAAGAGGCGCCAGGCCGACTGCTAAAGGGTGGCAATGGTGTTTAGGGTACACAGTAGACACGCTGCACTGCCGATGACCTACTGATGTTCATAGTCAGCGATGATTGTCAATTTTGAGGGAACCGCATGTAATAACTGAATGTCATGCTTAAACTAATTGGTATTTTTGGTGTAGTATTGATTCTCTTAGCTTATGCAAAGAATATTTAAATATGGTGACAGTCAGATGTCAGACTTACTCCTGATAAAGAGCTGAACACTTTGATATATGGAGTGCCTTCCTACGTCATATTATACAAGAATTATACATTTTAAAAAATGGTCAGTTTTTTTTGGCCCACCCTGTATATATTAGCATAGGTCCGTTGCAGGGCTTACATACACATACAGCTAAACTGTCCTGATGTCACAGAAGTTCAAATTTCATTCAGATTTGTTGATTGTTGACGTAAGTTCACATTAGCGGAAATTTGAAATATAACACTGCTTGTCTTTATAAGTATTCTAATACACATAACTAAACTGTATCTGTGTACAAATAGAAAGTTTATCGGTAATAAAACTAATAAATGAACTAATTAATACAGACAAAATAACATCAGCTGACTGATGGAAACAAGAAATATCACTAAAACTAACTTTGCACTGACCTACATGTTTATCTAAATCAACTGATATCAACTACAATACCAGTCAATGCATTCAAATATCACTCATAGAAATACACAACAAGTGAAGGTTTATAATTACCAATGACAAATATTCCAGCCATAATTTTAAGATGCCAGAAATCAGAACTTCATTTAATCAATTTAGCTTTCTGTACTCTCCGATATTAACACATCAACATCTGTGATGCAGTTTTCACCCTAAAAGTGGCAAATGACCTGCAGCATCTTCACAATATCATCACGTCAACCGATACATTTTAGATAGTAACAATTTTAATAATAATAATCTAAAGAAATAGAGAAGCAGACCTTCCATTGCTCATGTCTTTCATCACTGTGGTAGTCTCGACCTCACCAAACTGAGAGAAGTACTCGCGTAGTGACTCACCAGTTGTGCTAGTGTTCAGACCACCAATGAACATCTTCCGTAGCACCTCCTCCTCCTGTTTACCATAGCAACGACAAGCCATCAGCAACCTCACATGTACATAATGGGCAGTGTGCCAAATTTTGGATGAGTCGAAGCTGCGGTCCAAGGCAACGTCAGACTAATGAACAGAACAGATTCGACGACATTACTTGAATTACTTCCAATGTTGTGTGGGCCAGAACACAAGCATACCGGTACTAACCACGAAAATGGCGACAACAGTTACGATGACTAAACAAACCACGGACATCACAGTGGGTTGACATTAATTTCAATTACAAGTGCACAGCAAATGCATGGGCCAACAAGAGCACCTGGGAGAGTGCAGACCTCTGCTGAGGTGAATCTGATTCAGATCGATAGCCTAGATCCAAATGTTCCCCGTGCAAAGATACATCCACAATTCACAAAAAAAAATCCAATCAGCTGCACCACGTTGTGCAAGAAAGCTGTATCTCGCAATGCCGAAGAATCCGTCAAAACATTCCTAGAGCTGAAGCCAGAGGCGGATGACTTCCAAAATTTAATCAGTTGTTCCTCGTCGAAAGATACATCTCTGGTAAAATTTTCATCAGCAGTTTTTACTTCACGCTGCTATCGGAGAGACAGACAAACAAATGCCAGGTGAAACATAACCTCCTCAGTGCGAGTAATTACTGGGAGCATCAACTGTATTGTGTGACCAATACACCAAATTTGTCAGCAACTCATGGACCACCTTGCAAACCCTACTGGAACTGATGCACATGTATACATGCAATCACCGACTGCAGAGTTAGAAAAGATCAGGATTTCTATGTAAAAACAAACTAGACGATCCTCGATGGTGAACTGCTGATCAGGATGTTTTTACTGGAAAGTTGCGTGTGAACCTAACCCTTGAACACATTACCTTCAACATTCCTGAAGTGCCTTTTTGCCTGTAATTGGTCTTGTCATGACCTTCACCTTTGAATACTTAACCTCAACATCTAATCAGTTTAATTCTTTGTCCCCAAACTCCACCCAAGTTGTAAATTTGGCGAAATTCCCGCAATCGGTTTGTATATGCTGTGTTTACAAACTTCTAGTCACCTTAAACTTCACATTGACATTACATTACATTAGTACGTGATCACACACGAACAGACACACAGACAGTCTGAAAACAGAACGCTTTCAGCAGGTAATCGCTGAAGGTGAAAGCAAAAAAATCGAACTTTTATAACTTAAATAAGGCATTTTAAACTATTAAACTATTAAAATATTACCATAACTACACTTTTTCTTGTTATACTGACTTGTTCACTACAAAGTACGGAGTTGTTTTTGTACTGAAGGCAAGTAACCAGTCAAAACCCTAGCAGCTTTGTCTACAACTCATCAACAGTCAATGCTGTGTGGTGTCATGACAGTAATCCTGCTGATAAATAGAGAGACCATCCGACCAGGAAACGAACTGCAGCAAAAACATCACGTTTGACACGGGTAAAAATAAGTGAACAAATACCAAAAAATAATTATAAATTCCTAACTTTGTCAATACTTAAAAGCAAAAGGCCACCATCTGTGCAAACATTCAGTAGCATTTAAGCAAAGTTCTGCCATAGTTCCTGAGTCTACCTACTGCCCATTTACCTATAGTTACTGTCAGTAATGTAGTGTCCAGACAAAACATTTACGACGATCACGTTGTGACGTGACGAACGCCACACTTTGAATAATAACTGAAAACACAGTGGACCAGTGCTCTACACTGCCTTTTGCCCTTTCTGCTGTCACAATAGTCTTTAGCTTTATCCCTGCTCAGTATTCTATGACTGGAATCAATATTCTTCTGCACACTCCTGTGCTCCCTGCACCTGATGTGACTCCATCCTCATTGTGCTTCTGTCTTAAATTTTTTAAACAGCTGTTCGTCTCAAATGCCTGAATCCCACTAAAAGCTAAACTTTCACATTCATATGTTGCTGTTGGCCAGATGAGGGTTGCAAGCAGAATCATTGTTCCTTGTGATTTAGTTGAGTTTCTGCAATATGTCTGAACTATATGACAGTACGCTATGGCACTGGTCTTTATATTATACTGGCGATTTTTAACACAGATAAATTACTGGTACTTATATGGAATTTACTTGAAAAATATGCTGTACAAGTGAACACGAGCTGGTATATACAAGAATATAAAATCAATATAAAGTAAATTACACAATCTGATGAGAGTACACTATCATACCACATTACAAACATAACATGCTCAACATAACGATATGTTTCTTGCAATATTTTAATCTACTGTCACTGAAACATAAAACGTAAAAAATGACAGGCATAACTATTTTAATAGTAGTTACACTACAATAGTTAAATACAAAGTAAAAAAGTAGTTATTAACTACTTTTCAACTACCTACATTTGTTACCGTGGAAATCTTTAAGTCATACAACAAGTGACAAACAGTCAAACATCTTGTAACTCCAACTTCAGTAGCATTCAACTGTTTAAAGACCACTTAGATTATCAGAAGAAGTCTTTGTATCAGCAATATAATGCAAGCAAATGCAAGAAAAAAAGCAGAATATGCAGTGGATGGTGATTGTAAAGTTGCCAAGAAGTCTGTAATTTAGTAAAAAAAAATCAGTAGCAAAATGTAGTCAACTACTTGCAGTTACTGCCTACTTTTTTTAAACATAGTTAAACAGCTAGTAACTACTTCTGCAAAACTAGATGATTAACTCTTTAACTACTAAAAAGTAGCTGCACTACTTACAGTTAATTACTAATAGTTTAACTACTGCCCGTTACTAGAACAAACTCTGTGAACCTGCACTAGTTGCAGAGTGGCCGACTTCACTACACAATGACAAGTACAAGAACGTAGCTCGAACTACACTAACACTGGTACACAACACAGACATACCTCTGAACACAGCTCTGTCGCTTTGCCTGCTGCAGTATTGTAACCACCTGAAATTCACAGCTCTAAGCGTACCTACAACTAGCTACACTACATACTTCTGTACGAGCACTACGATTCTGTCACTACACCCTTTAGCTAGTGTATTTAGTATTTACAAGCACAAATACCGTAGATCAATAACAGTAATTATTTTCTAAACATTTTCTAAACATGTCAATAAACAAGCCTAACATCTTCACTCTGTGTTAAGTAAAGGCTTGTCCTAAGCCACATGGGCCCACAGGACGGTGGAAATCTCTCTCAGACAGACACCACTTACTCCGCAAGACCACGGCTAGTTTATCATATGACATGTCTGTTTACTCCTGGCTTTTGTTGGTACTCATTTTGTTTATTCCAGAGGGATGGCCAGACTGAGTTAACGTGGGTGGTTTGCTTACCAAGATGATATGAACATCACTGACACCCATGAAAGAGTACACGCATCCCAGTACTAACTGGGCCCGACGTAGAGTAACTAAACTGATCAAGACCAATGTGCTACCACTACACCAAGCTGTCGTCTGTTTACTCTTTACTGGCTGTAAATTAAGTCACAACTTGTGCATGTACCTTTCAGTATGGTACAATACTTTTATGCTATATTACGTGCTAACTGACGTTTCTCAAAGATTCTAAGTTGCTGTAGGGAAACAGCTACTGCCTGGTAAACAACTGCACACATACCCTACATATACTGCAAGAGCAATCATATCTAACGAGAATATTCTGCAAGTTTTCCAACAAAATACTGTACTATCATATACTTACTTGTAACTGTAATATTTCGTAAATCTACCAAACTTTTTTCTAAATAACGTGTAAAAACTAACTGAATATGCCATAAATTTTGACCACTACGAGAATGTGCAATTATGCATACAGCATACATGTATTTAAACTACATTAACTCCATGCAGAAACATAAGAGCCTGGGCCCAAATTCACAAACGATCTTATGACAATCTTGTGACAATCTTGTACTTGTGACAATCTTATGACATTTGTCGAATTCACAAAACACTTGTGACAATCTTAGGAGATATCTTATGACAAAATCTTATGATCACCTCTTCGGTGTCTTAAAACAACTGGATGAGCCGTAAATAAATAGAAAAACACAATATTAATTGTTTAATGTTCATAAATAAATCTCGCCACA
>Ga0049105_1001337_pt1 | contig 10754 bp, 9 predicted proteins | sample WorMetvaBAHAMAS1_FD_61260 | JGI IMG/M metagenome (GOLD analysis project Ga0049105, IMG submission 61260) | Worm MetaG Olavius vacuus BAHAMAS.1 | ecosystem: Host-associated > Annelida > Digestive system > Unclassified | place: Germany: Marburg | collected 2013-04-09 | reverse complement strand
ATCGTTCCCGACCTGCAGTCCGCTGATGGTAAGCACTGCTTGTCATGTTGTGTATTGTCGTCATCACGTCACATAGATTTGCTGTGCCACTGCTCAGCTACAGCTCACCAACACCTTACAATAAAAGGAGTCATATAAAAGTGAATGTACAGTACAGTTGTCCAGAACTAAGCAAATAATGTAGCGTAATTGTCTCCCAATACAATGAGCTGATGTCAAACATCTCTGGAGGTAAACAATAAACAGGATTCGATTGGTTGTGAAAAGTAATAAAAGAGTTAAACTGAATAGAGGTCTGCATAGGCCTAGTACTGTTTTTGGCCCGGCCATTTCTCGAATGGGCCCATTCCAGCCCGTTGCTGTTCCTGAATTATTAAGCCTGGAACAGCCCATGTTTGGTTGGGCAGGCCCGTAAGCCTCTTAGCCCGGCCTGTACGGACCTTTATAACTGAACTTGAGATTTGTAGGCTGTGAAAATTCATGAAATGTTAAGCTTGTTCACTGTTTAGTGTTCATGAAAATGGACTTGTGCAATCCCATGGAATAATGCAGAAGCGCTGGTATTCGTTTTACACTGTTGAGGGATCAGGCAGTTTTATCTGCACGAGTGAGGTGATGCCTGGCAAACCTGTCGAGACTAGCGTATTCCATGTGAAGCCGATGTATCTGTCAGTAATTGCCTGAATGTATTCTGTGGCATGATAGCATAGCTCGCTGTGATGTAAGACTGTTGCAGTATAGATGAGCTTTATCTTTTAGGACTGATACTGCACGTCATTGTGACCAGTGTATCTGCTCTGCTCTTTGCACATAAATAGGATGCCAGTTTAATTTCTGAAAACTGATCGAGATTTGGTATTAATTTTGAGGAAGCGAGTAGCCCTGAGATTTTTAAGATGTGATACGTTGCTGATTTGAGATTAACAGTAAAATTCTGTACTTGTGATCTGTTGACTGTTACAGCGAGTGAAAATCCGGTGCTGAAAGCTGATGCTGTTAAATATTTAATGGTTTTCCGTAATCAGGTATGCATTGCGTTGTATAGTATTGGTAGAGAATTATTTTAAATTTATAATTTGTCACAAGTGCTAGAGTTACATGTTTGTGAGACATTTGTTTCACATCACTTCCGTTATTTTTATATATGATAGGCTGTAGCCAATGTTATTAGCAATGACACTAACTTCCTATTTGTCACATTGTATTAACAGTGTTTTGTCTGTTGTACTGTTAAACTATGTACTACTGCTACTCCTACTACTACTACTAATACACCATATGTCTAAGAGTGGTCCTTTACATTTCATGCTATAATGTCTTGCGTAAGGATTAAAGGTTCGCATTAATTTGGCTGGTATGTAAGCTGTATATGATAAAATACTTCTGATGTCCCAAGATTAGCCCATAATATTTTATGCACCCATTTTTTTACTGTAGAAAAGTTGAGATTTTTGTAAACTTTGACTGGTGTTATACGTAAGCTGTTCTTAGACTGTGAATCAGTGGAGCCAGTTGGATACTTGTGAATCTGATGAATGTGTTGCTATGTGAACTCACTGTAGCTGCCACGTGACGTCCTGGTGGCGTCTCTTGGTCCTCTCATTAAGCTGCTGCAAGCACCGAGTCCTGTTGTTCACAGCTATGCTGCTCTGTGTCTGGAACGAATTCTCACAGTGAAGTCGGCATCTGCTGGCGGTGCTCTCGCGTAAGATGCGTTTTGGTGTTTTGTTGTATTTGGTTTAGTTTAGTCTTGTGTCCCCTTCAGTGCTTTGACACTGTTGGTTGGGTCATTTGGCTCGTAAAAACTCGTCCCCGATATGACCTATAATGTGTTTGGTGGGACGTTAAACATTGCTCAACTCAACTCTCGCGTATGTTTAGTGCTGTTCTCGATGACATTTATTTTCTTAACTCGTTTATCTTTGATCTGAGAATGTCACACTTCTCCTCTTAGGTCCATGCAAGCTATGATACTGTAGTGTTTTGTTAGAATAGACCCAGTTTTATCTGACCAGGTGTCCCTGAGTTGTGTCAAAGGAGGTCTATTTTGGTTTTGCTAGATCTCGTTGTTTAAGTTTAAGTCACGGCAGTTTTACTTGGTGAAACTCAAAACTTGAAATGGTGAAAACGATAAGTACTCCATTAGACGACTGGAGCTTGAGGCCAGTGTTTTAACAAACAGCAGGTCTTGAATGAACACCGACCTCTAATAGACGCCGGGGGTGTTCTGATGCCTGTGTTCCAGTAACGCCGGGGGGCATTTGTTAGAAGTTCTACAGTATGATTGGTGTGGGTTCCAGGAGCTGTAGAATAGGCTCGTTCTGTTTACTGTCCAGATGGAATAAAAAGCGCCTAAGTAAGGCTTTAGTTTCATTAGGATTACTTTTGTTTGGATATGTTAGTAATTATTCATAGCTGTTGTTTTTGTGCTGTAACTTGGTTGTATTTATATTTGGTTTGCTAATACCAGTCAAACGATTGTTGGGAAGACTGGGTTTTGCACCTGTCGAGTGATTGGCTGGGAAGATTGTCTCTGAATTGATGTGTAATGTGTCAATCGGGTATAAAACCCTCCTATTGCTTAGTTACTTGTTTGGTATATCTGTAAATTGTTGGTCACTGCTTCTGGGTGGTTGTTGGATACCTTAATGCTGATGAGTCGTTTGTTTTTGTGCCATCTTTAGTTAAGAGTTTCTTTTAGTTGTTTCTAGTTTATTTTCATTTGGTGTAAGCATGCTGTTATGTTTTTGGAGTTACAAGATAAATTCGTATTTAATAAACTGTGCCATTTTTTGTTCTCGTTGCAGTGTTACCAAGACTGAATTAGCAGTCCACACCGAGACGTTATTGACAAATCTTTTTATGGCAATGACAAAAGAAGGTTCACAAGAGAACGAGTATGTCATGAAGGGTATGTGAGCTTTGCAGTCTTGATGAATGGTGATTTTACTTTTTTCCTCTGTAATCTGTAAAAGCTGTGACATAGCAATGCGTTTTATTGCTGTGTCCTAGCTGTGTTACCCAAGACTTGACTTTTTTAGAAATTGTATGCAGACTCCTTAGCTTTAAGCTTTCATCTGTTTTAAGCAAATGTCATTGTAGCGGGAGCTGCTTGAGATCTGTTTGATGTGATGTTACACAATACGGAATGTGAAGATAAGTAAATGTGCAATTCCGACAGTATATATGTGTGATTTTTACACAGAGAAACAGATGAACTACGCGCTGCAAAAATGGTATTGTTGAGGTTGATTGATTGAGCAAGGTTTAACGTCTTACCAAACACATTATAGGTCATATTGGGGACGATTTTTACAGGTCATATGACCAAACCAACAGTGTCAAAGCACTGAAGGAAACCAGTTGGTCTTTCAGATAATGCTTGATTCCCACCAGCACCACTCCACCATGTTACAATAATACAACTCTAGGCAACCTCTGTTCATGGCGTAAGGGTCCCAATGTGACAAACCCAATCTGCTGGACCTGTAAGAACTGCTCACATCAGTGTGCTGCCAGCTGTGAACATTGTGTCACACAACCCAGCACGGAGCAGTTCTGATAATATTCCCTCTTAACTTCCAGACAGTCACCATTACTCGGATGTTGTGTAGCGGAGGATAGGGGAGGGGTATTGTTGAGGAAATTAGCAGATAAATAGAAGAGTAATGATTGGAACTAAACCGAATGGAGACCCTTGTGCAAAAAGGTACGGAAATACAGATTATAGTGGTTTGTAAATGTGGAGCAGATGGATAACTCCAAGTACGAGAAAGACAGAAGAAAAGATAGATGGGTTGTGTCAAAAAGGAAGAGCTGTACAACAGGCAGAAGCATGTGTCAAAAAAAGAAAAAAGATGAAACCAGTCAGCCGCATTGTTGGCAACCTACAAGTGAGGATGGAAAGAAAGGAAGGCGGAATTAACAGGTAGTTGTCGTTTGTTTGTTGCAGCATTGATGAGAAGCCTGTCAGTGCTGCAAGAAGTGTTTGTTCCTCACGTTGCTTCAATCATTACACAACTCACTCACAAACTCATGCTTGTCAGCAAGGTAAGCATAGTTACAATTATAGTGATGTCACAGTCATACCTAATTATTTACACAGGATGCAGCTAGAAGATTCTTGTAAGCAACTTTATGTTGTGTAATGTTTCGCTGCATAGTTCTATAATGTTGTCATTTTGTTTTATTTTATGTACATTTTGTGCACTTGAGATTTGTAATAGACAGTACTGTGTTAATATCAAACAGCTGATGTCAACAGATTTTTACATTTACCAAGCATCCTGCATGTAGACATATTTCAGATATAATTTATTTTCTTACTATCATAATAGTGGGAAAAAATTTGTTTAATAACTGAGAACAGACATTAATTTTGTCAGTTTTGTATTGCTGTTTAAGAATCCCAGCAAGCCGCACTTCAATCATTACCTGTTTGAGTCGATCTGCATTGTCATCAATACAGCGTGCAAACTGAACCCTACTGCCATCTCATCATTTGAAGACGGCATGTTTCCTCCATTCCAGACCATTCTCCAGCAAGACGTTCAGGGTATTGTTGTATTTTTTCACTTTGTTGAGCTCCTGTTTGATTATTTGTCATACATTGTTCATTATGTCGTCAGAGTTTTGAAACTTATAAATGGACAGCAGTAAGGGTGTATAAAATCATGCTTGGCAGTCACAATCACCAAACGTTTCCCTTGTGTTATTGATTGTTCAGTTCTATTTTTGACTGTTTTATATTTGTTTTTATTAAACTTATAGCTGACTACTTACTAATATGGTAATACTAATATACAGGACAATGTTTCTGTTGCTGTCCCGCTGGTCGGTTTGTCCTGTCCTTCTGAGACTGAATGTTCCACAGTGTCAAGTGGCTATGAATGGTGACTCATTTTTATTTCATTTGCGTGTAGTTTAAATTGTGTGATGTACATTGCTTTGAGCACTTAGACACTGTCGTTTGGGCACATGAAGACCATCTGAGACATATATAAAATTCTCTTGTAGCAATCCCGAAGATGTCTTTGGGAGATGGTCTCAACGTGTTGGTGTCCAGTCCGTTGAATGCAGATCAGATGAATGAAAACTGAGAGGCTGGAGTATTTGGAATTGCATTGTTTATTATCAGTTTTGTCATCGAAGTGATTGGCTTACTTCATGTTTTGGTAGTTGTTGAGACTTGGAAATACAAGCCGTGTCATATTCTATATTTGTATGATGGTCGATAATGTCACATTACAGAACTGCTGTTGGGTGTGTCAGAGTTTATACCGTACGTGTTCCAAGTGCTGGCACTGATGTTGGAGATGCATGCCGTGGGTGCTGTCTCGCCTCCGTATCTGGCTCTGTTCCCCCACCTACTGCTACCAGTGTTGTGGTCACGAGATGGCAACATCCCACCACTCGTTCGACTACTTCAGGCTTACATCAGTCGTGGTATTCGACAGATTGAGTCGGACAAACTGGCAAGTGTTTATCGTTATTGTTTTTCGTTATTGTTGTACATTTCATTAACTTTACTTCCTTTTGTCTTGTTGTCTTATTCTTTATTTCACTGCCTTGTGAGAACTTTGCCACATGCGTGCCGAGATTTACCGAATACTGCAATTATGTACAGTAGTACTGATATTTGTGATATTGAGTTAAAACTTTATTTGTTGTGTTTTTCCAGCCTGGAATTCTCGGCATTTTTCAGAAGTTGTTAGCTTCAAAAGTGAATGACCATCATGGTTTCCATCTTATTGACTGTCTGATTATGCATGCGCCAAGGTAATTGACTGTCATCAATGTATACTGTGGATGGACTGTTTATGAGCTATATTCATTGACTGTTGTATCTAAGCTTGTACTGTATTTGAAGATTTCCAAAATGCTGAGTGTGTAAAATGCTAAATTTATGGGCCATTTGCTGTACAAGTTCAGGTAGCCATCACAGGATGGTTAATATGCATCAACAGGCCAAATGTGACTCATAGGCCATAGTCTGTGTTGCCTGAGTTGTAGGTTGTATACCTACAGCCTGCAAAATCCTGTTTTCATTCTGTAGTGACAAAAGATGCTATTCGAAAGGAATCCGTGAACAGATAAATGACAAAGATAAAATAGCATCATATGCCACATCTGACATCTGTGATTGTTCCATGTACAACCTTCAGTGATGGTGCATGATTTGTTCTGTTGTCATTTTTGTTTTCGTCAATTTATTTTAATTTACAGTTTTGCTCATGAAAATAGTCCTAGCAGCTGGCATATACTGTCTGTGTGTGTGTTTTGAGACCAGCAAAGATGCAGGTGAGAGTTATTTTGTAGTTGACTGCAAGACTGTTAAGTATTTGAAGCACGGCTCCAACATTATCTGTGCTTTGAGTTTTTGTTGATTGATTCTGTATGCTGCTGGCAGTGTATTGTTGAATGCTGTTGTTGCTGATGCTGTATTGCTGTGTGTGTGGTCCAGTGAATTATTGGCACCGTACATTCAACAGATATTCATCTTGATGTTCCAACGACTGCAAAGTTCAAAAACCACAAAGTGTGTCAAATGTAAGTTACTCGTTGTCGTTTTTCTAATGCGTTGAGTTTGCATATGAACAGAAGTATTGTACACTTGTTTACTTTGACACACATTATTACTCGTATTAGCTCGGCTGGCTGAGCTAATAGTATAACCAGTCTCCCAGTCAAGTGCTGTGTGTCTGTGTGTTAACCAGTGCAGCAACGCTTACTGTGCCAGCTGAGTGTCACAGCCAGTGGGCTGCTTGTTAGATAATGTGTGATATTTTATTACTATTGGGCTTTTCATGTTATCTTGGCTGTTACATAACTTTGTGATAGTTAACTGTTTTGTAGCACATTTACTGCTGTTCTAGCTATTTTTATTGAGTTAGTGAATTTTTGGTTTCATGATATCGGGTGTATCAGCAGAGCATATGAAACACTACCATGGTGCCTCTGTGACAGTCTGGGCTGTAAGGACTGCTCTGCAAACACTATGTACTCGTTCGCTAATTGTTAGTGGTCACATTGAAGCATTCGTTTCTACCGTGTTTACTTTGAAGTTTGATGTCAAATATTGTAGGTTTGCTGGTCTTTCTGTGTACATATGCCATCAAGTACGGAGCACCTTCTGTTATAGAGGTTGTCGACCGAGTCCAAGCCAAGTACGTGTAATTTTGGTTTTTTGCTGCTTTTAGTTTAGTTGTGTTACTCCACCGAACTTCTAATATACTGCTCAGGTAAATAGAGAATGAAAACCATGTGACAGAATTGTGACTGCCACTGACAGCCTGGGAAGTTTTGTACTGCTTAGTGGATGAGCATGTATGTACAGCAGCTGGCACTTGTCATTGCAGGTTCTGTTATTATTATTATATTTTTACTTTTTTTAAATACCCTTGGGCGTAAAGATCCCGAGGGTTAAAAACAAAGTTAAATGGAAAACGAAAAGCTGAAGTGGTCACTCCTCATCGCATATAAACTGTCGTGTATGGAATTAAAGTGCTGAATAGTGATCGATATGTGCTGGAAAAGAAAGCTTGGTTGTCTTCTGAAACAGATGCGATCTTGTGGCCCATTTCCGATAAGAAAGTGATGGATGACTCATTCAAGGGGCCAAGCGTCTCTGCTGCGATCGGTTGAAACAGGCGACCACAGCCAAATACGACCTTTTGGTACAGACAGGTCCGACCTGTCTGTACCAAAAGGTCGTATTTGGCTGTCTTTCGACTGGCCGCCTGTTCAGCTGCTGCACCACCTGAGCGAGCCGTCACTCTCACATAAGAGTCCGCTAGCGTGTGCACCACTGTGACGTACCAAGTCAAGGACTTGCCGCACTGCATGGAATTAGCATCAAGCCATTGGGTCACTTGCCATCTTGCCTTGCCAACCTGATTGATTCTTTAGCGACTGGAATCCCAGCAGATGCAAACGCCTTTGCGATGACTTCGTTCAGAGCCTGATGTCTGGCGATTTGGCCAGGCGCCTGTTTGCAAACGAAAGCATGCAAGCCACAGGCACCAACCTCAGTGCCACAAATGCATGCATGTGGAATGCAAACGTTGCTCCCCAGCCGCAGATTTGCTGCAACGCGAACAGGCTCATCATTGAGACCGCATGAAGCGATGAGTAGGGCATAGCCAGTCGCCACTGTGTGGGGCAGCAAGTGATTGGGCTAGATTCCACTGTAATGTAGTTAGATCGCACAGAATGCCTGGCCTGTCTCAGAGAGACTGCTTGTGCATGACATTGGCGGCGGAGACTGATGTTCCAAACGTTTCCGACATTATTATTAGAATGTGAAGATAAGCTTGGCATAAGGTAAATCGCTTCTAGGACACAGTACATAATTAAAATATATAGTTATGTTGCCTATGTTCTGTTATGTTGTGCACTACATATAGGGCCTGTGTGCAAATGGTAGTTGTTTGCTAGAATCAGCATTAAACTAAGAATGGGAGAGTTAATTAAATTTACTAACACTGTTTATGGTTTTTGCCTTTGAGTCATTGGTTCACTTGTAGCAGCAAAGCATCTAACAGTAAGTCTGATTGTGCATGAACTTACCCTAGCTGAATGCTAGAATGTAGAATTTGATCTTCTGTATGGCAGTATTGTTGTTAAGTGATGGTAGGTTTCTGCTGCAGAATGTTTGGGATGGTTGTCGAAAAGCTGTTTGTGGCCGACCTTCAGAAAGTATCAGGTGGCGTCGATCGAAAAACATGTGCAGTTGGTGTTAGCAAGGTGCTGACTGAGGCGCCAGCAATGCTGCAGGCCGACTACATTAAGTTGTGGTCAGTCAACTGATGTTATGTGGCGTGTATCATGTATCATGTCATTCGAACCATTGTTGATCTGCTGGAAGATGCTATTACATTTTTGTAAAGTCGCTGTGTGCTTATGGGCCGGATTCCGCTGCAGAATATTTGTTTTAATTTTATTTGTTAGGAAAAGAGTGGATTTTGATCCACAGAAGCCCACAATCATTTTTCTGCAGCAAAAATTAAGTTTGCCAGCAAATAGTAGACAATGGCAACATTCTGTAATGAAATTTGTTGCAGTGTCAGTAATTGTTGTACAGGATTTGACTGTGTATAACTGTGACAGTTAATACCCTTAAACGAAACTTTGTGGTGGAAAAATATGGCATCTGGTTGCATAAAAATTAACTGAGAATTTTTGATTGGCTTGATTGGATGGTACACTTTGGTAATCTTTGTTAGATTTAGCAGATGATTTGTTGAAGTACTTTCATAGTTCAGTTAACTATGCTGTCAAGAATAATGTTGCTGACAACACAGTCCTATTTAAACATAGATTGGCACTGTTTAATTGTAATTTCATTGGCTGGTTATAGAACAGCAGTATTGCCCCATCAACAGATCTAGGGTTATGTTTGTGGCTAGTATTAGAGTCTCCCATAAGCCGTGCTGCAATGTGGGGACCACTGTTTACATAGCCATTTCATTAACATTTCTGTTCTGTACACATTTCTGCGATTGGCTGCATACAGCAGAGTACAATAGTAGAAGTATTGTGTGTTGCTGATGGTTTGTTTGCAGGCCACAGCTGCTACAAGTGTTGATTGGTCTGTTTGAGTTGCCTCATGACACAACGGCAGTCACTGACGATATACCTCTGGTTGACCCCGACACTGATAATGCTGGTATGATTTGCATACACTGTTTTAATGCATTCTTGGCTCTCATAGAATTTACAACATTCTTATCACCTTTACTTGCCTAAAGGTTCTAGCAGCAGCTGTTTTTGACCACCCACGAAGCGGCCGGAATATGATTTTGATAGCAAGTGTATGTATGTCTGTAATGTGCAAAAACCTTGACGTAGGAAGTTTATTTTCACTGATTCAGTATATCTGGAAGGGATACAGGTCAAGTTGAAGTTCATGTATGAAGGTTATTGGGTCAAGATCAAGGTCACATCAGCGAATAACTTTAAAAAATCCCTTTTTCCCGCAATTTAAAACTTCTCTCAGCAAAAGCTCCGGTTCAGTAAAACAGAGCCATGAAGTTTGCATGCAGCATGGGGTTTTGGGCTATGGCAGGTCGAATGGTGTGACTGCTTATCAAAGTGTTAACTGGTATTATTGAGCACATAAGAATTAACAGCAGAACTAAAACTGTGCACAGTTATCTGTACTGAATCACTTGGGAACAGCCTGTTGGAACGAAATCGGACGCAACATGAAACATTCTGTCTGATAGGACAGTTAGCTTTCATTCTCATGGGGTTAGGTCGGGGTTAGGGTTGATTGATTCATTGCATCATGGACTGAATGTTGCAGAGTTGTGTTGTGATATTCTGAAATCATTGGTTCACTAGTATCTGCAGACATCCTCTGTGTGACGTAGGTTTCCAAGCAGCGTATTCTCAGTTGGCGTTTGCTGGCAAGCCAGAACTAGATCCATGCAGTGAAGTGCACGACGTTAAAGCATTACTGGCTAAGTCTCTCGCAGCCTTGTGTGCCACTCAGCCAGATGTAAGCATACAGCATATCTCTTTCTGTATCTGTTTGTGTTTCAGTGTATCTTGCAATTAGTCGGGGGTTAAATTAAGCCCGAATGCTGTTCCGGGGCCCGGAAATTTAAGCCTGGAGTGTTGCGGCTGCAAAATTATTGGATTTCACACCCAGAACCTACGTTCCTGGGCCCAGCAAGTTGGCAGCCTTCGCTACAGTAATCAAATAGTTAATGAGTCATTCAGATTTTACATTTTTAAGATCATAAATTCGC
>Ga0049105_1001336_pt1 | contig 10754 bp, 10 predicted proteins | sample WorMetvaBAHAMAS1_FD_61260 | JGI IMG/M metagenome (GOLD analysis project Ga0049105, IMG submission 61260) | Worm MetaG Olavius vacuus BAHAMAS.1 | ecosystem: Host-associated > Annelida > Digestive system > Unclassified | place: Germany: Marburg | collected 2013-04-09 | reverse complement strand
TACTATACACGCAAAATTTGTGTCGATATCTTGTACAGAAATGAAGTTATGCCTATTTGAATGTTTGGCATATCTTTACCATTGCGGGTATAGGCAATTTTCTCGATTTTTGCGAAAAAAATAGTCGAAATTGTTAAAAAAAATTTAATCAAACCAATAAAAAGCACTAGAATTCACGGAAAAACGTCTTATGAGCCCTTAACAACGTTTCTACGACGAACGATGCGATCTAGACAGGATGTTTCGATCTGTGCAGGTGAGCAAAAACGTCAAAAAGTAAAAAAGGTAAAAAATAGATACTGGGGGATGACAATTTCACCTATACAGGGACGCGCCCCCGCTAAACGTAAAAAAAAACAAATTTGGCATAAAGGGTCGCGTCGCCGATGTAATAATCTGTTTCACATTTTATCGAAATTGGTTAAGGGGTTTCCGAGCTGTGAGGGGCCAAAAATGGGGGTAGGTTGACCGTCGCCCTTACAACAGGTCAGCACTACCGTGCTGCCTGTGACTTCATTCGTAATATCTTCTTCCAAACTTATCAACAGGCACTTTTATAAATATTTTAATGTAACTCGTTTACTATCTCCTGCAGATGACAGCCCAATGATAACTGTTTTAACACATATAGGCATATAAATTTTGTAAAAAACAAAGTTCACAAATGATGGTTACAGACGACATAGTTGCACATCTAAGGGCCCATTTCACCAAAGTTAAGTTAACTCGGCGGTCAACTAACCGAGCGTCAAATTAACTACGGGCTAAGTTCTAGTTTCCGTTTCACCAACGTATGTCCGGTTAAGTCAAATCTCAGTCAGCCGGTTAAAGTTTGGTGAAACGGGCCCTAAAACCGCAAAAGTTCACCATTTCGTTATATTTGTAATGTACTGTTTCATCACTACAGTGCTAGTAGCATTTTACTCAGCACGGGTTGACTTTCACGCAAAGGTTCAATGAGCAGTGTGTTGGGATTCAATGAACAAGTGTATGCTAACCATTATCAAGAATCTGAAAATCCTATAAACATCCTAAGCATAAATAGTATTTTGATTAATATCGATAAAATTTCTGGCAGTAATGTAAATCGTCAAAGAAATCCAACAATCTATTCTTCCTCTCCAGCTGCGTCTCCAGGTTATAAGATCATCGAAACTCCGCCTAACCTAGTTTACCTACCAATCACTTCAGATGCAATTTTACAGCACGGAAACTACTCTCATTGACCAGAACGGACATCTCCTTAATTTGCGACGAGAGAATATTTCGATCAGATTTCATGTGCGGTAGATTTAGTATTTTAAAAAATTAAAATTATCTCATATACAAACAAGAAACTCATCAGGAGATCAGATAGTGAACGTGAACTTTCTTTACGATGACATCGTACACGCAGTGCAATATACAATAGACTCGTGCATAAAATTAAATTCTGCCACAGATCGACGCTGTTACGCGTTGGAACACCAGTCTACCAAAATCAGTGAAATAACGCAATGAAATGGCCATTACGCCGTTTAAGGTCATTCAAGGTCAACTATTTTGGTACCAATCGAAAGCTCATATACGACTTCCTATTAGTGATTAATACTAACTTACCTCCTATCTTACACCATTTCCAAGTTATGGTGGACTATTGGTCATATTTTCGCCAGCGAGAGGGGAGTGCCTCATTTTACGCTCTCGCTGGGGTGATCCCCTGCCAATATCGCCATAAATGATACATCGATAAAAACTAGATTCTTTGGCCTACATTTCTGCTGCAGAAAGTATTGGTGTATCTTCAACCACTTCTATGTAACCCGAAATAAAAGCTACCGAATTCGGTGAAATTACACTGCGGTTAGGGCTATTATGCCGTTCAAGGTCATCCAAGGTCACCGAGTTTGGTACCAATCGAAAGCTCATATGCGACTTCCTATTAGTGATTAACACTAACTTAGCTTCTACCTTGCACCGTTTCCGATATATAGCATTCGATAGGTTCAAAATCGCTATATTTGGCTACCCTTCTTGTGTTTAATTCCCCCGACGGAGGGGTTCCCTGGTGCTATCTCCGTAAAATTTTACCTGGATGTCAACAGATGACCAACGTATTAAATAGCGTAGAAACATTGCCGAAAATTTCAATCACCGGAGTAGGGTGAACGAACATTACAGACAACAGAGAGACGGACGGGCGATAGCATATAGCGATTCACGTTCGCTAAAAATGTACACAAACGTCAAGGTAAACATATCAAATGGCCAAAAAGAGAAACTTTAAAAAAGCTTTAACAGCAGGATGTGAGTTGTCTCTTCGCCTTTTACACAACAATCTTGTTGGAAACGATATTATAGCACTAACACAATCGCAACTCAATAGACTCAAGAGAGCTTACGAAACTAACAACCATTCTTCTTATCACAAAACTAGGGTATATAATCTCTCATGTGGTATAAGAATGTGGGCACAACTTTCTTTCCTTTTGGCACAAATCAAGAGTTTGACAGACGGACGGAGTCCGACGGAAAGACGGACGAATTTCTCATCTCTAGACCGCGTCTGCATTCCACGTAGCGCAGTAAAACTCTAAAGAGAGAGGAAGGCTGGAAAAAATACAAGGCTCTGAACAACCAGCCACAGAGAGCAACAGATGCAGCATGACAGAAATGGTGAGCAGAGCAATGCAACGAGTTGGAGGAATATGAAAAAGATGGTAAGACGTATAGGAGAGTACTGCAGCTGTTTCCCTGAAAGAAGAAGAAACCAGTAATAAAAATATATGAGACTAGAAATACGTTCTGTGGAACGTGGTATCTGCCCCACAGCCACGTCCACAATGAACGAACTGTTCTATAATGATGGCCGGATGCATGGCGCATGCACGAAACGGCTATATTGTCACTTCCAGTCTAAAATCTGACGTCACCATCGTGTTCCTCAACCCCGATTTCCTTTAAGATGCGGAAATTTCCGCGATTCGACCATAAATAAGCGTTATATTGCGTATTTTTCATTGCACATGCGCGAAACGGCCGTATTTCCACTTCCGGTCTAAAATCCGACGTCACCGAAAATTTCCGCGATTCGCGTACATTTAAGGCAGATATAGGAGTACTTAATATTTGCATGGGTTTTCAGCACCTCTTGGCCTAAAATGGGGGTTTGGGGAAGGGCAAAATAAGGGAAGGGGTGGTGCGATATTGACCCCCAATGAACTCGTTCTTACTTTTCGGGGTTCTTACGTCTGTGTCAATTTTGGTAAAAATCGATCAAGAAATGCGACCGTGAGAGTGCTCGCTGACGGACAGACACACAGACAGACGCAAACCGATTTTATACTCTGTCCTATGCTATATGCTATAGCTATGGGACAGATAAAAAACCACAAATTGCTTACTGAAGGTGACCAAATACACTTGGTGTTCAAGTGTCTACACGGCTTGGCTCCGGCGAACCTGGCGGACTACTGTCAGCCGACGACTGTCACTGCTGGCCGTACCCATCTGCGTTCTGCCAACACTCAACAGCTAGCTATTCCACGGACAAACACAGGCTATGGAGATAGAAGCTTTGCTGTTTCCGGACCTTCTGTGTGGAACAGCTTGCCCACTGCGTTGTGAATGTCTGACTGTAGTCTCACGACCTTTAGGACACAGCTGAAGGCATTGTTGTTTATATGATACATTGTATATAGACAGCAACATTTTCTAACTGCCGGATAGCGAATTTGCGGCCTTCTTGAGGGGATCTTGCGTGTTACAAATAGCCTTAATAATAATAATAATAAAAACAACAATGGAAAGAGTGTATAGAAAATCTTTATGACAACAAACGCAAACCAAAGATAAGAAAGATGAAGCTTAGCTAAAACCAGTAGCATCACATCACACGCTGGCGTGGGAGTGAAGGAGTGTTTTAAGGACAACAACGCAAGTCAATGGAAAAGTGGGAAATTCTCCCCCGCTCTATCAGAAACCCCTGAACCGATAGTCACCTAAATTTGCATGGGGGATCACGTCGGGGATCCCTACCCCTGTGCAAAATTTCATCACACAACGATTACCCCCTTAGACTTTTTTGACTACCCAAGGGTTGTCAGCTGTGTCAAACTCCATTCTCATTAGACCCCAAAATCGATCGAATCGGTCAATCCAGTCAATCGAATTTTCCCAAAGTCGAGTCAATCGTGAGCGTCAACCAAAGTCGACTAAGTCCATTTAGTCGACTGGGAAAAACAAAATTCGAGTCAGCCGATAAAATGCGACTCAATCAACTTCTCAAAGTTCAATCTTGAAGTTCACACACTGGCACAGTAGTGCCAGAGTGTTTTAAGGACGACAACGCAAGTCAATGGAAAAGTGGGAAATTCGACCCCCGCTCCCTCAAAAACCCCTGAACTGGTCGTCACCTAAATTTGCATGGGTGATTACGTCAGAGACCCCTACCCCTGTGCAAAAATTTCATCACGATACGATTACCCCCTTTGCCCCCCAAATATGCGAAAATGCGCATCAAGTGAATCGGCTAGTTTTTTTTGGTTCTTCCCGGCGCCTACAGCCAAGACCCCTGCACCGATTTGCACGATTAATACGTCCATTGACGTCGTTTCGTGCAAGGATGTGCCTTTTGGGGGTTCCCAAAAACAAAATTTTACATTTCGCCCACATTTTCCCCCAAAAAAACGCAAATTTTTCGCCAATTTTCGACGGGACTTGGAAAACTGTGCGTCAAAATAGCCTTAACAATGGGGATGCTCACCTGTAAACTACCCTTAATCGTCATCGTAGCCTAATGAAAGTTGATAGTGAATAGGCAAGTCGGGGTCAGGGAAATCAAATATGGGGTCATCGACGACCCCCTATTCACAGGTCACGTGACCCAGCCAAATTTTGGACCAAAAATCAGTTAAAAAAGACCTTAACAATGGCGATGCTCACCTGTAAACGATGTACAGTTAATCGTCATCGTAGCCCCATGAAAGTTATATAATGAATAGGCAAATCGGAGTCGAAGAATACAAATATAAGGTCACCAGCGACCCCCATTTACAGGTTGTCAAGGGGTCACATGACCTACTTTTGAAATTTTGGGACACCCTCCATATCTCAAGAACGGTTGGAGCTAGAAACGTCAAATTTGGCATGCAGATTCACCACCAGAGGTGCTAACGAAAGAAATGCAAAATTAGGTCAAAGGTGGCCAGAAAGGGGTCACGTGACCTATTTCTGGAATTTTGGGACCCCCTCCATATCTCGCAAACGGCTGGAGCTACATACATCAAATTATAAAAACGGTTATAGGCGACGTAGTTGCACATCTGAAACCGCAAAAATTCACAGTTCTGTCAGATTTGTAATGTACTGTATCATCACTACATGCTCAGTAGAATATGCTACTGGCAGTGTAGTGATGGAACAATCAAGCAACATGCGACGTCGACTACATCACATTCAGCACGCAGATTCATCACCGGGGCTGCTAACGAAAGAAATGCAAAATTAGGTCACAGGGAGTCAGAAAGGGGTCAAGTGACCTACTTTTGAAATTTTGCAACCCCTCAATATCTCGGGAACAATTGGAGTTAAAAATGTCAAATTTGGCAAGCAGGTGCGTCACCAAATATACTAACGAAAGAAATACAAAATTAGGTCAAGAGGGGTCGGAAAGGGGTCACATGACCTCCTTTTAAAATTTTGGGACCCCCTCTATATCTATCAAACGGTTGGAGCTACAAACGTCAAATTTGCCATGCAGATTCATCACCAGGGGTACTCACAAAAGAAATGCATAATTAGGTCAAAGGGGTCAGGAAAGGGTCACGTGACCTACTTTTAAAATTTTGGCACCCCCTCTATATTTCGGTAATGATTGGAGCTAGATATGTCAAATTTGGCATGCAGGTTCACCACCAGGGGTGTTAATGAAAGAAATGCAGACTTAGGTCAACGGGTCGGAAAGGGTCATGTGGCCCACTTTTGATATATGTGACCCCCTCCATATCTTGGCAACGGTTGGAGCTAGAAACATAAAATTTGGCATGCAGATTCATCACCAGGGTACTAACGAAAGAAATGTAAAATTAGCTCAATGGGAGTCAGGTAGGGGTCGAGTGACCTACTTTTGAAATTTTGCGATCTCCTCCATATCTCGGGAACGGTTGAAGCTAAAAACGTCAAATTTGGCACGCAGATTTACCACCAGGGGTACTAACAAAAGAAATGCAAAATAAGGTCAAAGGGGTCGGAAAGGGGTCACGTGACCTACTTTTGAAACTTTTGGGACCACCTATATCTCTCGAACAGTTGGAGCTATAAACGTCAAATTTGGCGAGCAGATGCGTCACCAAATGTACTAACGAAAGTAATACAAAATTAGGTCAAGGGGGTCGGAAAGGGGTCACGTGACCTCCTTTTAAAATTTTGGGACCCCTCTATATCTCTCGAACAGGTACTAACGAAAGAAATGCATAATTAGGTCAAAGGGGGTCAGGATGAGGTCAGTGACCTACTTTTGAAATTTTGGGACCGCCCTCCATATCTCCTGAACGGTTTGAGCTAGATACATCATATTCGGCAAGCAGATTCATCACCAGGGGTGCTAACGAAACAAATGTAAAATTAGGTCAAAGGGGGTCGGGAAGGGGTCACGTGACCTACATTCAAAATTTTGGGATGCCCTCCATATCTGGCGATCAGTTGGAGCTAGAAACGTCAAATTTGGCACACAGATTCATCACCAGGGGTAACGAAAGAAATGCAAAATAAGGTCAAAGGTGGTCGGAAAGGGGTCACGTGACCTACTTATCAAATGTTGAGACCACCTTTCTACCTCGGGAATGGTTGGAGCTAGAAACGTCAAATATGGCATGCAGATTCGTCAGCAAATGTACTAACGCAAGAAATACATAATTAGGTCAAGGGGGTCAGAAAGGGGTCACGTGACCTACTTTTGAAATTTTGGGACCCCCTCTATATCTCTGTAACGGTTGGAGCTAGAAACGTTAAATTTGGTATACAGATTCATCATACTAACGAAAGAAATGCAAAATTAGGTCAAAAGGGGTCGTGAAGGGTCACGTGACCTAGTTTTGAAATTTTGGGACCCCTCCATATCTCGGGAACGGTTGGCATGCACGTCAAATTTGGCAAATTTGGCAAACGTCAAACGTCAAATTTGGCATGCAGATTCATCACCAGGGGTCCTAACGAAAGAAATGCAGAATTAGGTCAACGGGTCAGAAAGGGTCACGTGGCTCACTTTTGATATATGTGACCCCCTCCATATCTTACGAACGGTTGGAGCTAGAAACATAAAATTTGGCATGCAGATTCATCACCGGGGTACTAACGAAAGAAATGTAAAATTAGCTCAATGGTAGTCGGAAAGGGGTCATGAGACCTACTTTTGAAATTTTGGGACCCCCTCCATATCTCGGGAACGGTTGGAGCTAGATATATCACATTTGGCATGCAGATTCATCACCATGCTTGCTAACGAAAGAAATGCAAAATTAGGTCAAAGGGGGTCAGGAAGGGGTCATGTGACCTACTTTTGAAATTTTGGGACATCCTCCATATCATCGGAACGGTTGGAGCTATAGACATCAAATTTGGCAAGCAGATTCATCACCAGGGGTGCTAACGAAGCAAATGCAAAATGAGGTCAAAGGGAATCGGGAAGGGGTCACGTGACCTACTTTTCAAATTTGGGACCCCTCCATATCTCGAGAACAGTTGGAGCTAGAAACATCAAATTTGCCACGCAGATTCATCACCAGGGGTACTAACAAAAGAAATGCAAAATAAGGTCAAGGGGTCGGAAAGGGGTCACGTGACCTCCTTTTAAAATTTTCGGACCCCCTCTATATCTCTGTAACGGTTGGAGCTAGAAACGTTAGATTTGGCACGCAGATTCATCACCAGGGGTACTAACGAAAGAAATGCAAAATTAGGTCAAAAGGGGTGGTGAAGGGTCACGTGACCTAGTTTTGAAATTTTGGGACCCCTCCATATCTCGGGAACGGATGGAGCTAGAAACGTCAAATTTGGCATGCAGATTCATCACCAGGGGTACTAACGAAAGAAATGCGAAATTAGGTCAAAAGGGGTGGTAAAGGGTCACGTGACCTAGTTTTGAAATTTTGGGACCCCTCCATATCTCGGGAACGGATGGAGCTAGAAACGTCAAATTTGGCATGCAGATTCGGCACCCCCAACGAAAGAAATGCAGAATTAGGTCAACGGGTCGGGAAGGGTCACATGGCCTACTTTTGCTATATGTGACCCCCTCCATATCTTGGGAAAGGTTGAAGCTAGAAACAACAAATTTGGCATGCAGATTCATCACCGGGGTACTAACGAAAGAAATGTAAAATTAGATCAATGGGGGTCGGAAAGGGGTCACGTGACCTACTTTTGAAATTTTGGGACCCCCTCCATATCTCGGGAATGGTTGGAGCTAGATAAATGAAATTTGGCATGCAGATTCATCACCAGGGTACTAACGAAAGAAATGTAAAATTAGCTCAAAGGGTGTCAGGAAGAGGTCACCTGACCTACTTTTGAAATGTTGAGACCCCTCCATATCTCGGGAATGGTTGGAGCTAGATAATAATAATAATAATAATAATAATAATAATAATAATGTCACTTATATAGCGCCAATTCGCCAAAGCCGCAAATGCATTGCTACGTGTCAGCGTCAAACAGGAATGTTTTCAGTCGATTTCTGAATGTGGCCAGGGATTAGTCAGTTGACCGCAGGTCGTGTGGCAGAGAATTGAACACGACGGGACCATGAACGGCAAAACTACAGTCGCCGTAACTGGTCGCCGGTGTCACTGGTCAGCTGCTGCACAGACTGCAAATGATCCAGAATGCCGCTGCTCGTCTTGTTACCAGAGCCACGAGGTACGAGCATATGATGCCAGTTCTGCGCAGTCTGCACTGGCTACCTGTTCGGCATTGGATCACGTTCAAGACAGCAGTCACCGTGTACAAGTGTCTCCACGGTCTGACGCCGCCGTACCTCACAGAGTACTGCACGTCGACGTCATCCACTACTGGTCGTCGTCACCTGAGATCTGCCTACACTCGCCAGGTCATCATTCCTCGCACGAGGACAAGTCAAGGATAAGTCAAATTTGGCATGCAGACTCATCACCAGGGGTACTAACGAAAGAAATGTAAAAATAGGTCAAAGGGGGTCTGAAAGGGGTCATGTGACCTTTGAAATTTTGGGACCCTCTCCCTATCTCTGGAACAGTTGGAGCTAAAAACGTCAAATTTGGCAGGCAGATTGACCACCGTGGGCGCTAACGAAAGAAATGTAAAATTAGGTCAAAGGGGGTCGAGAAGCGGTCACGTGACCTACTTTTGAAATTTTGGTACCCCTCCATATCTCGGGAACGGTTGGAGCTAAAAACTTTGAATTCGATGCATCAAAGCAAAATGCCAATATCTGTGACGATCAGTAGGTCAAATGGAAGCTGGAAGTATAATTCCAATATGGCGGATGTCCGTTTTCTCAAATCAGATGTAGTAATAACACAGCCGTGGATTGAGCTATCTTATCGAAATGTGGTGCTGAGATACACTTGAACATTGCTAAACGAGTGCCGTTACTAACATTGTAGATTTCCAACTCTATATGGCCGCAATTTTTACAATTTTAGAAATCGATATAACGTCACAACTTTGATTGAGTGGTTCCGTTTGGATGAAATTTGGTAAACAGATGCTAAATCATGTAGAAAAACAGCTAATATTATTGTAAAAAACTTAGCAGTTTACAACGCCTTTTAAGGATGACATCCGCCAACTCACAGATCTAAAACAGCAAATATCACAAAAGATGATATTACTTCGTAGCACAGTGACATTTTGGCGATGTGCTGCAACGTAATATCATCTTTTGTGATATTTGCTCTTTTCGATCTGCGAGTTGGCAGATGTCGTCCTTAAAAGGCGTTGTAAACTGCTAAGTTTTTACCGCACTGCATCGAATGCAGACGCGGTCTAGCAATGAGTCTGTCTGTCCGTCTGTCCGCCCGTCTGTCTGTCATGCGTGTATTGTGACAAAACGGTAGAAAGATCTGTCCAGATTTATATACCATATGAAAGAACATTTAGCCTAGTTTTCTGAGAAGAAGAATAGTTGGTGGGGGCGACCCTTCTACCTGAAACTTTGGGTCAACCTGCCCGTTGGAGCAAAATCGCCGATTTCGAATCGATAATCGCTCGTAGCGCCTCAGCCGTAACACCTAGCGAAAAAAGTTCATTAATGCTAATAGGAAGTCCACTACGCGCTTTCCAATGAGCCTAAGATGATCGTCGTACGTTGCCCTAAGTGCCCCAAAGGGGGTCTGAAAAATGCAAAACGGCCGATTTCGGTAAAAAAATCGGACTTCGCTTGAAGAAAGTCTGCTACAAAGTTTCTCTGTGTGAAAACTGTCAGCGGCAAAGTTGTAAGGCATTCATTGGCCTAACTATCCGTGGAAAAATTAGTTGTGGGGGCGACCCCTTCTAACTAAAATTTTGAGTCAAATTGACCGTGTTGTAGCGAAATCAGAGATGCCACTTCATTGTTACTCGCTAGGGGGGTAACCGATACATCGATACATCGACTGCCTTTCTTTGGTATTATTTTTGTTTGTTATAACTGCGTAATAGTTTTTATTTAATTTTGATTTTAAGTTTCCTTTTTAGTGGTGAATTAATTCCAATCCCAAAATTCTTCGAAAGTTTTATTTATACATTTCATTTCATTT
>Ga0049105_1001335_pt1 | contig 10755 bp, 7 predicted proteins | sample WorMetvaBAHAMAS1_FD_61260 | JGI IMG/M metagenome (GOLD analysis project Ga0049105, IMG submission 61260) | Worm MetaG Olavius vacuus BAHAMAS.1 | ecosystem: Host-associated > Annelida > Digestive system > Unclassified | place: Germany: Marburg | collected 2013-04-09 | reverse complement strand
TTTTTTACGGAATTCGACAGATTTTCAGGCCGATTATATGACAGTGGTTGAAGATAGACCTATAATGTCCGTAAATCATTGTCTCCCAGTTCTAGTGTTGTACTTTTGGCGAAAACTATAACGCACCCTGCAGCGCGGTTTCTCTGCGATAGCTGAGCATCTTGTTAGCAATATATCACTTACGGCGATATTGGCAAAGGATCACCCTCAGCGAGAGCGTTAAAGTGAGGCACTCCTTCTCGCTAACTAAAATATAACTTGGAAACGGTGCAAGATAAGATGCAAGTTATTAATCACTAATAGGAAGTCGTATATGAGCTTTCGATTGGTACTAAAATCGGTGACCTTGAATGACCTTGAACGGCGTAATGGCTTTTACTTTGCGTCATTTCGACAAGTTTATTAAACCTGTGTTTCAACTCATAACCGGTTCCTCGAGCATTGAACTTATTGATCAAAAGTTGGCTTCTGTAACACATATAGCGGTGACGCTAGTGTGCGTAACTAAATTCACGCACGCATTCGCGGGTGGAGTGAATTTCACCGTTACTTACTTATCGTTTATCGTTTAAGTTTCGTTTTACCGCTATGATGGTTTTTTGTTGTGATGGTTGGCTTCCGGCTTACAGTAAACACTGTGTGGTCTATGTCTGTGCCAGAATTTATGCGCGAGTTTATTGTACTTTGTAGTACGTGCAGGATGTCGTCGTAAAACAGTTCACTTTCGCTATCTCATCTTTTGATGAGCTTCTTGTCTTAAAAATAAACACAAATTGCACTGAAATATGCCATCTGTGTACAGAAATGCAAAAATCTAACATTCATTATACTCATACTACTGATGCTTAAAAACAGTAAAAATTAGTGTAAAAAATTGAAACACAGTGTAGGGCGACATAAGTCACGACTTTAAAATAGCAAAAATCACTGTGTGTGACCCCGTGATTTGCAAAACTCCAGATGTCAGTAGAATGCTGTTAGCACTGTAGTAATGAAACAGTACATTACAAATCTAACGAAACGTTGAATTTTTTGGTGTTTTAGATGTGTATCTATGTCGCCTATAACCATTTAAAAAATAAAATTCGTTTTTGACATTTATGATAATTACTACTTTGTAGCACAGTGACGTTTTGGCGATGTGCTGCACCACAAGTTGGGCGGTAGCTCTAACCTATTGTAATCAGCCATAGCGTAACTTAAGCATAAGAAAATGGCAGAATTTGACCCCTCAGGTAGCCGAAACCCCTAACCAATTTTGACGAAACTTGACATGTTTGATTTCTTCCTATACCCCACTCTACGTGGGTGGTCCGGATACATACACGACTTGTCACATCTCTGAGTTTCTTTTCTTTCTCTCTTTTTTCTTTCTTTCTTTCCTTTCTTCTTTCTTTCTTGCTTTCTTTAGCACGCGCCCAGGTCGCATTTCTTGACCGATCGGGACGATCTATACGCCAAAACGCGTGTTTTCGGCCAAGAATGTGTCTTTTGGTGGTCTCCACAATATCTGACTACATTTAGGGGGTCAGACCCCAAAAAGCACTTCATGATGGGCAGAAATAGGGATTTTCAAGCAAGAACAATGAAAGTGAAAAATCCACATATCTCGAAACTGGTCAACAGACACGAAATTTTCCGGGCTTCTTTGGACCACTAATGCGGCTTCATGGGTGGCCTGACAACGACGCCATATTGGATTTTACATAAATGTAAATAACGTTGGCGTGAATGGTCACATGTCGACAAAACTTCACGGAATTATAAAGGGTAGCATGCAAAAATGAAGTATACTATCATATGGTAAACCGGAAGTAAAATTACAATATGGGACCGTTTGTTTTCCGAAACCGGATATAGTAATAAATTGTGAATTGAAATATCTCATCGAAATTTCGTATGCAGATAGATTTCGACCTTTTCAAACGAGTTCCATCACTAAACGTGCAACCGGAAGTAGATTTGCAGCGCCATGGCCGCTATCTTGAAAAATCGCCATGACGTCATAACTCCACCGTGCGTTGACCGACTTGGATGAAATCTGGTACGCCGATGCAATTTGCTACGCCGATGACCACGAATAGGTCAAAACGGAAACTGCAAGTAGAATTCCAATATGGCGGACGTCCGTTTTCGGAAACCAGAAGTAGTGATAACACCGCCGTGAATTGCGATACATCATATCGAAATTTCGCGTGCAGATACATTTTAACGTCCTTCACCGAGTTCTATCACCAAACACGCAATGGGAAGTAGATTTGCGAGATCATGGCCGCCAACTTGAACAAGATGCTCAGCTATTGCAGAGAGACCGCGCTGCAGTGCGCGTTATAGGCCAACTCAGCCTTCCATCACTCTGGGGTCGGTAAATGAGTACCAGCTTCGGCTGGGAAGGCAAAAGGCAGGTATGGTTCATTCCGTTAGAGGATGAACGCGGGGTGTGCAGGTAAAACTGTGAGATCCCTTGAGAACGCGTGCGATACCTGAGCGCCTTAGATGTGTGTTCAGGATGAGGCGCTATACAAATCCACGTTTACTTTTACCTTTACCTTTACCTTTATAGTTTTCGCCAAACGTGGAAGACTGGAACTTGGAGACAATATTTTACGGACATTATACATGTAGGTCTACCTTCAACCACCGTGATATAATCGGCATGAAAATCTATCGAATTCGGTGAAAAAAAACGCAAAATAAGGGTTATTACGACGTTCAAGGTCATTCAAGGTCATCGAGGTCGGTACCAATCGAAAGCCCGTAGGCTATGCCATTTCCTATTAGTGATTAATAGTAACTGGCATCGTATCTCGTACCGTTTCGGAGTTATCGCAGCTTATTGTTTAGATATTGGACACTTTGCGTTTTTGAGCCCCCTTCGGGGGCTTAGGGACAACGTACAATTTTCATCTTGGGTCATTGAAAAGCGCGTATGGGCTTCCTGTTAGTGTTAATTGAACTTTTTCGCTACGTGTTACGGCTGAGTCGCTACGAGCGAAAAGAGATCGAAAATCGGCGATTTCGCTCCAACGCGGTCACTTTGATCCAAAATTTTACGTAGAAGGAGTTGCCCCACACCCATCATTTCTGCACGGATAGTTAGGCCAAGAACAGGGGCGTCTACACAATCGGAGGAATGGTGCGATATGCACCATGGCGAAAATTGGGAGGGGAGGGAATTTTGTGATGATAATGATGATTTTGCCCGTGTCTATAATAATTTATTATTACGTAACATGAATACATTTATTACTTTACAGACCGCGTCTGCATTGCATGCAACGCTGTAAAAAATCGATATGACATCATAACTGCGCCGTGCGTTGTCCGATTTGGATGAAATTTGGTACGCCGCTGCAATTTGCCATGCCAATTATCAAAATCGAAACCGGAAGTAAAATTTCAATATGGCGGTCGTCCGCTTTCCAAAACCGGTAATAGTAATAACTCAGCTGCAACTTGAGACATTTCATCTAGATTTGGTATACAGACAGACTGTGATCTTCTCAAACGAGTGCCGTCACTATATCCCTAATCGGAAGTAGATTTACAACGCAATGGTCGCCATCTTGAAAAATCGATATGACGGAATAACTGCGCCGGGGCTGTTTGATCTGGATGAAATTTGGTAGGTTTATACAAACCACATGCACTTGGCGATAGAAATGTAAAGATCGAGTAGCAGTCTGCCATCATTGGTTTAATTTATGTAATAAATGTAAAAACACATAGCCATGTCAATGTGTTGCTGAGTAATCAGTGCTCGGATTTTCAGGTATTTGAAAACCCGGGTACCCGACGGGTATTGAAACGAATACCCGGGTAGTATAGTGGTACCCGTTCCGAGCACTATGTTAACGGTTATTTCCCGGATTGTTTCCCGGAGGCTGGTATAGGCCTATGCTATTTTGCCGAACTGCATATTGTTCATTTCTTTCCAGTAGATCTAATACGTGCAATGTTATTGTTGCTTACATACAATACGTGTAAATTTTATTTTGTTTCCTACATTTATTTTAACAACAACGCTGCATGTACACTGAATAGTGAATGGGGAATAGTAACGTACAGTAAAACCTCTCACCATGGACATAAAGCCTTGCCCAGGATTCCATAGTCTGGAACAGATTTATCGTCGCAAAATGGCCGACTTTCGTCTGTCCAGTGGTCATTCCGTCAGTTATGACACAGCGCCGACGAGTACCGCCAATCATGTTGTGGTAATAAGGCGTGGTTCACATACATAGTCCCCCTCTCACTCACTGTCTCCTGGCACTTACCTCCGCGGCTGGGAGCAGACGTCAGTGACTGACAGGAGTAGATAGATTGTGAGAGTCCAACCACAGTTTGGACTTAATAGTACAGTTATCAACCCTTTCAAGGACACCCCTACCCGCTCAGGCGACGCTGGGTCACCGGATGCAGCTGTACTAGGACTTGTTTACACAGAACAACTGCATTCACAAACCTGTTGCATTGTTGGTGTCGCGACATGCATGGGCATGTACCCGAGTACGCAGACATTTTGCCCATCCCTCGCCTAGTTTTTATCGTGTGTCATAAAGTGCGAAATTTGTCCCTGATTTTCGACCCCAGTCGCCTTTGATTTCGAAACGGAGAAACAGATCGGATATGTAAAACATGCAGCGGGAGCACAGACGAATGCTTTAAATATTTTTTTCGTAAATTTGGCACACCACTCATATAATTTTTACACGGAGTGTCAAGAAGTCTGAAATTTGGCCTTTGTGGCGCTCTGAGTTCGCAACGCAGCTCCGAAAACTAGACTACGTAGCCCTATAACCTAATATGGTGTTCGAATATATTTTATAAACGACGACGTTAGAATGTGTAGCACTTACCGGATTGCTTATCTTCTACTGTGGCCGCAGCCTTTACCAGCTCAGTAAGAATTGACTTCAGTACTCGCTGGTTCATGAAGGAGTTTTCAAAATCATATATTACTGATATAATCAACTTCGGTTCGTCCAGTTTCCAGTTGTCCTTGATGAACTTCCAGGTTTCACTGACACCGGGGTCAGGATCATCATCACAACCTTTACCTTTGTCTTGCTTTTCCACAATCAGAAACTGCAACAGCACGCAACTCAACTTATGACTTATGGCCCACCTATTGTAGATCAAGATACAACACAAAACTATTTCCGGGCAACCTTGAAGCAAGAGTATATATATGAGATTACACGAATGTTTCTTGCTTCAGCTGTCGTTATGACGGGAGACTTCAATCAGCAGTCGAACATAAGCTTAGACGCATAGCTCCGAGAACAGGTTATACGCAAATTGTCTACCAACCTACAATATTCTTGATCGTATTTTTGAACCAAGCCCGACGTACGGCATAGTGCGTGGTGTCGTTGACAGTCGTTGAAAATTGAAAATATTGTGATAGTACAGTATAGCGAATTATATGCGCAAGCAGGGCCTGAATATCCAATGTGCAGAGTGTGTCTGTACCGTACGTGCACATGAGGCCCCACCACATTGGAGGTCCCACCAACAGGCAAAGGAGAAAATTGTCATGCTAAAAATGAAGTGTGGCTAAAGTTTATTGAAACAACGATGACTAAAAAGGTAATCAGTTTCTACTGTGAAAAAAATTGTGGAGGCCCCACCAAAACAGTGCACACTCTGCCCAGATAGGTTAATCCGGCCCTTGTGCGCAAGCATGCACATTTTATATCATCCAGTTGTCTGATATAAATGTGAAAGCTTGCGGATATGATTCGTTATACTGCAATATCACAAAATTTTCATTTTGTGCAGTTTTAAAGCGATAGCTTGTATACGACTGAGTGCAGTTGTGTCTATTTAATATTTGCGATTTTATTACATAAATTTAACCAATGATAGTAGATTGCGACTCGATCTTTACATTTTTATCGCTCTGTGTGTGTGTGTGCGCGCGCGCGTGTGTGTGATTTGCATAGATTTATCAAATTTCATCCAAATCGATTCAAACCTGGCGAAGTTATGACGTCATATCGATCTTTCAAGACGGCGACCATGGCGTCGCAATCATCTACCAGTTACGGGTTTAGTGACGACACTTGTTTGAGAAGGTCAAAAATCTATCTGCATACCAAATTTCGATGTGATATCTCAAAAAATGGCTAAGCTATTACTACTTCCGGTCTTAAAAAACGGACGTCTGCCATATTGAAATTCCACTTTCGGTTTTCATCTTTAGCTATTCATTGTCATCGACATGGCAATTTGCATCGGCGTACCAAATTCATCCAAATCGGCTGAGTTATGACGTCATATCGCTTTTCAAAATGGCGGCCAATGCTCCGTAAATCTACTTACGGTTGTGTGTCTAGTGACGGAACTCGTTTGAGAAGGTCAACATTTATCTGCATACCAAATTTTGATGCGATATCTCAGTCCACGGCTGGTTAGTACTACTTCCGGTTTCGGAAACGGCCACCATATTGGAATTCCACTTCCTGTTTGCAGTCTGACCATATACATTACTTTGGTATGCTGCCCTTCATAATACCACCAAGTTTAGTCGACGTGTGACCATTCGCGCCAAAGATATTAGCATTTATCGAAAATCCAACATGGCGTCGGCCGCCATCTTCGATTTGTAATACAGTGTTGCGAGGCCACTCAGGGAAAGCGTGTTGGTGGTCCGACGAAGCATATTCGGAGAGTACTACACGACACTGTGGTCAATCTGTTTGCCAAATTTGAAGTTTCTAGATTTAACCGTTACCGAGATATAGAGGAGATCCAAACATTCTAAAAATAGGTCAAGTGACCCGTTCACGATCTCCTTTGACCTAATTTTACATTTTTTGACATATATTCCTTGTGATCAGTTGGCTGCCAAATTTGAAGTTTCTAGCTTCAACCGCTTCGGAGATATAGAGGGGTTTCAAAATTCCAAAATTGGGTCACGTTACCCCTTCGCAACCCCCTTTGACCTAATACTCGAAGAGTATGTGAGCAGCTGTAGGACAAAGAACGAAGACAGTAAGCCAGTTCATCTTTGAACAAACTTCATGCGCGTATTGCGAATTCTGCCCACCGCTGTGGAAACAGACCGCCACGCAGCAAGAATCCGAATGTGTGTGGCAACTTGGCAAGTATTCCAAATGCTTGATGCTTTCTGCTTCGTTTTACAGCCACCTATTGCCGGCTCGGTTCTTGAGACTTGGAGCACCAGTTCTCTGTAGGCTCCTTGCCGCTTCGTCAATTTGTCTGTTGCCGCATCAACTGGTCCAATTCAGTGGAAGACAACTTACATTCGACTGAAGATGTCGATTTCCGTCCGATTTTCACCGCGCTGCATGGAATGCAGACGCGGTCTAGCGATGAGAATTCTGTCGGTCCGTCTGTCCGTTTGTCCCTCTGTCCGTCTGTCCGTCACACGCGTGAATTGTGACAAAACGGTAGAAAGATCTGTCCAGATTTATATACCATATGAAAAAACATTTAGACTAGTTTTCTGAGAAGAAAAATGGTTGGTGGGGGGCAACCGGCCCCCGTGGGAGCAAAATCACCGATTTTGAACCGATAATAGCTCGTAGCGCCTCAGCCGTAACAACTAGCGAAAAACGTTCAGTTAATGCTAATAGGAAGTCTACTACGCGCTTTCCAATGAGCCTAAGATGATCGTCGTACGTTGACCCTAAGTCCCCCAAAGGGAGCCTGAAAAACGCAAAACGGCCGATTTCCGTAAAAAAATTGGACTTCGCTTGAAGAAAGTCTGCTACAAAGTTTGTGTGAAAACTGTCAGCGGCAAAGTTGTAAAGCATTCATTGGCCTAACTAACCGTGCAAAAATGATTGGTGGGGGCGACCCCTTGTACCTGAAATTTTGGATCAAAGTGACCGTGTGGTGCGAAATCATCGATTTTCGCTCTATCTTCGCTCGTAGCGCCTCAGCCGTAACACCTGTGTGAAAACTGTCAGGGACAAGGTTGTAATGCATTCATTGGCCTAACTATCAGTGCAAAAATGATTGGTGGGAGGCGACCCCTTCTACCTGAAATTTTGAGTCAAAGTGACCGCGTTGGAGCGAATTTGAACAATTAGCTGCGATAACTCCGAAACGGTACGAGATGGGATGTCAGTTACTATTAATCACTAATAGGAAATCGCATACGGGCTTTCCATTGGTACCGATCTCGTTGACCTTGAATGACCTTGAACGCCGTAATAGCCCTTATTTTGCGTTTTAACGGAATTCGACAGATTTTTAGGCCGATTATATCACAGTGGTTGAAGATAGACCTATAATGTCCGTAAAATGTTGTCTCCCAGTTCCAGTCTTCTACTTTTGGCGAACACTATAACGCACCCTGCAGCGCGGTCTCTCTGCGATAGCTGAGCATCTTGTTGTAACTCCAGTCCCAGCCACAATGATGGAGAAAACAGTCGTCCGCCACTTTCTGTACGCGTGCATTCTTCAGAATTCGGCCATCTACACTCACTTTATATGTTTATTTTTGTTAATTCCGACCAACAGAATGAGTGTTGGCGAGGCAGCGTTGATCTGCAATGTCATAATAGATCACAGGCAGCAAAATCCAGTTATGTTACTGATAATGATCTCATTGTTACAATGGTGATGTTTACCGTTGTTACAAAGGACATTTATTAGGCCGCCCGACGATAGTCGGAGGGAGTCTTACCTTTTACCCGTAGACTTTTTGCAATCTAGATTCTAAGCTCCCAGACGGCTGATCGGACGGCTGATCGGACGGCCGGTCGGCATCACGTCAACACTATTTCACTGGTTTGGTTCTAGGTCGGGCATGACAAGCTTAGTGGTCCTCGTGGTGGCGTTACTGCTTAGGCCACTCTAAAAATTTCAGTGATGATGATGATGATGAGTAAACATTTCGCCCAACCTTCCCCTAACATTGCAGGGATCAAACGTCCGAAATTTGGCCTCTATTTCTGTCTACGTTAGCATTTGAAGGGGTATGGCTTTGAAATGGAACAACATATCGGAAATCCAAAACTTACATTGAGTACTACGATTAACGCCCTCTCCAATCGTGGCCTAGTTGGGTGCACCAAACTCTAAGAACTAACCTGGACGATATCCGTCCCCCTGAAAAAAGCTCTGTCTCGATTTCTTTTATTTGAAATGCTCTGGTTTCCAAATGGAACAGCGAATCAGAAATCTAAAACAAATTTCTGGAGCGCCTGTGATGGCTTACATGTATGTCCTCCACAAATTTGGTGTAGTTCGGTCCACCCAACTCTGAGAACTAGCCCGGACAAAATTGTCGCCCCTAAAGAAACTGACCGAGAAAATAGATAGAATTTCTCAGTATGCGCAGTGACACCGCGACAAACGTATATCAGAAATTGAAACCTACACTGAACTTACAATTTTGACTCAGACATTTTCGCTCAACCAATTTCATAATTTTGACTGAGGGGGGGGGGAGTAAAAAGTGCGAAATGTGGCCTCAATTTTCGATCATTCTATCGCCTTTGATGGGTCCTGGTTTCAAAATGGAGCGTGTTAAGGGAAACCTAAACTTTTGTAGAGCTCCTATATTGCTATATTGCAATATATTGACGCTAAATTTGGTGTAGCTCGGTTAACCCAACTTTGAGAACTACCCCGGTCAATACTGAACAAGATGCTCAGCTATCGCAGAGAGACCGCGCTGCAGGGTGCGTTATAGTTTTCGCCAAAAGTAAATGACTGGAACTGGGAAAAAATATTTTACGGACATTATAGGTCTATCTTCAATCACTGCGATATAATCGGCCTGAAAATCTGTCGAATTCCCATCTCGTACCATTTCCGAGTTATCGCAGCTTATTGTTCAAATTTCTGACACTTTGCGTTTTCGAGCCACCCTTTAGGGACTTAGGGACAATGTACGGTGTTCATCTTTGGCTCATTGGAAATCGCGTGGTGGACTTCCTATTAATGTTAATCGAACTTTTTTTCGCTAGGTGTTACGGCTGAGTCGCTACGAGCGAAAAGAGATCGAAAATCGGCGATTTCGCTCCAACGCGGTCACTTTGATCCAAAATTTCAGGTACAAGGGGTCGCCCCCAACCAGTCATTTTTGCACGGTTAGTTAGGCCAGTGAATGCCTTACAACTTTGCCGCTGACAGGTTTCACGCAAAGAAACTTTGTAGCAGACTTTCTCCAAGCGAAGTGCGATTTTCTTTACGGAAATCGGCCGTCTTGCATTTTTGAGACCCTTTTTGGGGGACTTAGGGGCAACGTACGATGATCATCTTGGACTCATTGGAAAGCACGTGGTTGACTTCCTATTAGCGTTAATTGAACTTTTTTCGCTAGGTGTTATGGCTAAAGCGCTACTAGCGATTATCGGTTCAAAATCGGCGACTTTGCTCCAACGGGGGCCGGTTGACTTAAAATTTTGAGTAGAAAGGGTCGCCCCCCACCAACCATTTTTATTCTCAGTAAACTAGGCTACATTATCTTTCGTATGGTATAAAAATCTTGGCAGATCTATCTTCCGTTTTGTCACAATTCACGCGTGTGACGGACGGACGGTCTGACGGACAGACAGACAGACAGACAGAATTCTCATCGCTATACCGCGTCTGCATTACATGCAGCGCGGTAACAACGGGCTGGGAAGATTTGTTGCGTCATTGGAGAGGTGCCCTCGAAACTGTGATTAATAGTCGCAAACTTACAGATGCACAGGCCAACCCTTCCACCCAAAGGAAGCGCTATTTAAGCCCAATCTGACAGATTACGCTGTACTTCACAGACAAGGA
>Ga0049105_1001334_pt1 | contig 10755 bp, 7 predicted proteins | sample WorMetvaBAHAMAS1_FD_61260 | JGI IMG/M metagenome (GOLD analysis project Ga0049105, IMG submission 61260) | Worm MetaG Olavius vacuus BAHAMAS.1 | ecosystem: Host-associated > Annelida > Digestive system > Unclassified | place: Germany: Marburg | collected 2013-04-09 | reverse complement strand
TACGTATATCTCCTTATGACAGCAGGTATAAAATTAAGCGTTGTGTGAAAGCGAAATTCAGTGCAAGTGTTACGAGTGATTGAACTATAATGTGATATTGTGCTGTATATATTTTTTTCTTCTCTTTATTGTATCTGCATTTCTGCGAATAAACGTTATAATCTCCATTGCAGCTACGTACGGCAAGAACACCAACCTCAACGACGTCCAGCCATGTGCCAGCACTCTGTCTCTCGCCATCTCAGTGCTGACGTTAATAAAGCTAAGTCGGAGCTGTCCGACAAACTAGAATCAGTTAAGCGGTCTGGTGTCACGACTGATCTCTGGACCCATCAGCACACGAACGACAGCTACATTACCATCACCGCTCAGTACGTCGACATCACTGATAAATGGCATGTACAAACAGGTCCTTGCTACCAGTGTGGTAAATGAAAAGCACACTGCAGACAACATCCGTTCTGTCATCAGCTCAGTGCTGGAAGAGTTTGGTGCTGTGAGACCTGGCAACGTATTCATAACTGACAATGCAAGCAATATGAAAGCAACTTTCCACGACCACACCTGGCTTGGCTGTGCATGTCACAATTTGAACCTCAAGCAGCATAATTTCCAGTTTTTGCAAAATTTATATTTGCAACTGCACCAACTGCCAATCATAGTGAATATTGTTTAATAACAGAGTACAGAAAGCAAAAATGGTGCACTGCAGATATCACTGTTGTAGTCTGTGATGCATATAATTTAAATAAAAATTTTAAACACAGAAAATTGCAGATAATTGTAATTTCGTAATGAAAAATGTAAACAACAATAACTGTGTATTGTACAGTTAGTTCTATAAACTTTTAACTTTTATTGTAGATTGTTCACATATGTGCAATGTAAAACAGGAAGCTGCTACGTCTGCTGGCTGACATCAAGGACTCACTCCTGCAGGAAGTCATCGCTGTGCTGAAGCCCTTTGATACTGCCACAAAGTGTCTGTCATCAGACAGCCAGCTCACGCTGCATCTGGTAGCACCAACGAGACTGTAGCTGATGAAGGCGCTCACGCCGGCTGCCACTGACAGTGCCATAGTCGATCAGCTGTAGCGTCATCTAGGCAATCAGCTGGCACAGTACTTTGTCGTCAGCCCTCTGCATCACACCGCCATGTGGATGAGATCAGGGCCTTTGTCAAAAAAAAACCTGGACATCTGAACACTTTGTGCCATTGCCAGACAGAAAACGAAATGCAAGTTGACTTAGCTGGTGATCCCAAACCAATGCCCAACAGTTCAGCTTACAATGCAGATTCATCGCTGCTAACTGACAGCATACTCTCAGCTGAACAGCCTCCAGAAAAATCAACAAACATGAGCACATAGTGGAGGGAGGAGGAATGGGGCCAAAGCATCTGTTCTTAGCAAACACACAGCGAGCATCATGCTCTGAAGCTGAACACTCTGAGACACTGAACTCTCTGGAAGTCTGCAGTCCGGCCAGTTTCTTGACTGTGAGGACATTATGAGGCTACTTGTAACAGAAAGCACTGTTTGCGGGCAATCCCAGATGGAGAGAAAGAGAATGTATACTTCACTGTCAGTAACGCAGACAATGAGTAAAGTCAGTCTCAGAAGCAGAGATACAAATTCCGAGATGATTGTGACGCCTGGTGCTCTTCCAGCTGTATGCAGCACACCGCCATCCTACTATCTGCATGAAGGCAATGGTTAGCTGCGATATATGTGCCGTGCTGGCGGTGTGTATGGTAATAAAGTCAAAAGACGTTTATCCCCATGACAATCACAACAATTGATTAACAAATGATTGTGATAATTGATTGATTACCACAATCAGTCCGCTCTGCTGACAGTCTAGACAGTTGCAAGCAAAATTTTATATTTTATCTTTTTAACGTGTTTTAATGTTTGAACTGTTTATGTATGTGTACTCCTGTAATGCCTTATTGGCCCGGTTTTTCGCTGTAGATAGGGCACTAAACTCCTATTTTATGATTATGATTATGACACCGCAGCCCGACTCCTCGACTGTGATCACTATATTCCGAACGTAGGCAACACTGAAGCGATCTAGCTCTACCGGCGCCATGTTTCGTTGGTCAGCAGCAATGCACCAAAGTGTACAAAGCCCTTGGCTCTCGTCGAGTATGTTGGCCCATTTCCCAAAGATACAGAAGCCCACGGCAACTGTAGGTCGTGTAATGGTGAATATGTTCGCAATAAGCCGCAAAATACTAAGTCAAGTCGATGAAGCAGTAGAAATCATAGAAGTTGCCTAGAGACGTGTATCAAGAAATCTGTCAACAGAAACTGGACACTGCCCGAAGAAATGTAGAGAAAGTGTACAACCGGAAAAAGGGCCTGACGTCAACAAAAGGGAGTAGTGCAAAGGCAAACTTCCATGACGAAGTCCAAGTAATCTTAAGTTTAGTGCAAGAACAAAATTTTGTTAAGGGCATTCATTGCATCCGGTGTACTGTATAGCTTAGCACTTCACAAGATAGAAGAAGGTTAAATATTCGATACATGTATGCTTAACTCGAGAGATACTAGCATACTTTAAGATGTCTGCTTGTTCTATTTACACAGAAAATGGAGTCAGCAAAAAAAGAGGTCGTGGTTACGGACGACGTCCAAGTTCTGTTCGACCTGTATCGCAACAGTCACTTACACCAACTAGGCTCATTCTGCACACGAGGCGGTCATAAAATGCCGCTGCATGGAGGCGCCAGATAGATGCAACATGCCACACAAATCAAGCTTGGCTCAGCGTAAGTTGCCGTGCATCCACGTATATACGTCAATGTAGGGCGCCATACGCAGTGTGAATGGGGCTTTACACTGCAGACAGAGTAGACGAAGGATCCGTAGTATCGGACATCGGTATTAGTTATGCACCATGTCACTTATTAGATATCTGACATCGGCAGTTCCAAAAATTTGGCTCTTAGTCGTTTTTTAAAATCAATGCACTTTCATTTCATTCATTTCAAGCCATCAAAGGAAGGCATCTAAAATGCACTGTTACTGAAAATCAAAGAAACTCAATTACACCAAATACATAATGAAAGAGAGATCATGAAACAAATCGACCAAAAGACGGCCTAGCTTGGTCATATCACGTCTTGCAAACAAAAGTATATTTCACTCATAATACTTTAAGCAACTTCTGTCTACAAAAGATAAAATGCAGAGCCCAATGCCAAGCTTGAGACACAAAAGAAGTCAGCATTGTTAATGAATGTCAAACCATCAGCTTCCAAGTCATTGACACACAGCAACAATATAACTCTGATATGCTTACAAATCCTGAACTCTATGGATTTCCTCAGTTGATCATGATGAAAATACTAGGATATTCTCTGTGTAACCTGTAACTACTTCTTGCACGTATGTTTGCTTAAATAGAGTTCATACAGTAATTATTACTGCCCGCATTTCCAGTTAAGACATTAAAAACAGAGCCTGTAAAGAGATCACAAGTTCTTCCAAGATCTCTGCTCAAACCAAAACATACCAATTTTTATAGTCCTTAGACAGGACCATGGCAGCTCTGCAGAGACGGTTGTTGCGATTCGCACCACCAATGACTGGCCTTGCATTTGATACTTCTAGCATGTAAAACTTAAAGAAAACATAGTAGGCAACCTCTTGTGCTCTCAGTGGTTTTTTAGATTACTAAAGCTGCTAGCTACATTAACAGGTGCATTAAAGTGGAAGGCTGACAGCAGACTGAACTGCTGTTGTCTGTATCTGTCATCACAACAATAATTAACATACAATAAAAACAGCCATCGCTAATTTGATGGATATATACTTCGTCGCTTAATGCCAGAAATAAAGTCACTGAATGCATTACTGGTCGCATATTTCGGCCCGTTTCGTGTCATCAGATGCCTGTGAACTTGGACCAAAAATTTCAGCAATGATGCCCTTTATGGCAAGGATGCTTGAATATTAGCTAAGTGAGATAAAACTGAATGGTCTTCAACAGCTAACAGTTAAGCACTATCCTTTACTGGAAAGGTGCATTTCAACAAATGATTTTTTTTCACCATATTCGGTCTTGCCATGACCTTGACCTTTGACTTTTTGACTTCAATATCTAATCACTTCATCTTTATCCCCAACTGCACCTATGCTGTATATCTGGTGAAATTTTCACAAGTGGACTGTAACAGATGCCTCCCAAAGTGCTTATTTGACCAATGACCGCATTTCACCTTGCTGTGACCTGGCATTCGCCGGAAAGATGCATTTTTTGAACAAGTGTTTTTTTGACAAATATGGCGTCATCATGACCCTGGCGGCATGACCTTTGACTGACTGACTGACTGACTGAACAAGGTTTAACGTCCCACCAAACACATTATGGGTCATATTGGGGACGGGTTTTTACGAGTCAAATGACCCGACCAACAATGACCTTTGACCTTTTGACTTTAAAATCTAATCAGTTCATCTTCATCCCCAATTACGTTGTGAATTTGTTAAAATTCCAAACAAAAGTTTGGAATGCTAACAAACTTTTAGTACACGATCATGCATGTTTGCACGGATGCACGCATGGACATACCAAAAACACAATGCTTCAACAGCAAATCTCCAGCTAACACACAACAGTGATGACGATAGCAATACTCAACATCGATTTTCAACTTCACTGACAAAACATATGGTACAAGTCTTAACAACAAAAGATGAAATAAACCTGCCAAGCAGAGCGTTGATAAGGCGATCGTGGGCAGCACTGTCCATATCGTAAAAATGATTGAAGTCAAGAAGAACAATCTCACAGCAGTGATCGTCAAGAAATGCAGCCAAACTGTCCAGACAGCTCTCAACAGTTGGGCCATAAAGGCCGTGCACGACAAAGAGTTCGGATGAACCCGGTCGACAGCTGACACGAATATCGAAGTATCGGACACCAGCCTTTAGCTGGGCATCGACTCCCAACGACTGCGTTTTTGACCAATTACTGACGATCTTCTTTGCCATCATGCCAAACACGCTTACCAGACCATGAACAGTGTTGTCAGCACAAGGAGCAACATCTCCAGATTCATCGAGATCAAACGCAAATGAGTTGTGAGTGCCTAAAATCAATCACAACCAATTGGATAAGAACACTGCTTGGCGATCATCTTATGTTACAAATTAAAACAACTTATCACACTCTAACATGTTATCAATCACACAGAGCAAGCTAACAACAAATCAGAAGATAATCGTTTTCAAAATTTTAACAATTAAAAAATTGAAACAAATAACATTTTAGAAGTCACAACACTAACAATTTCTAAGAAAGTATTAGTGTCAGACTAATACGCTAATTTTTGGAACTACCGATGTCAGATATCTAAGAAGTGACACGACTGATAACCAATACTGATGTCAAGATACTACGGATCCTGCATCTGCTCTGTCTGCAGTGTAAAGCCCCGTTCCCACTGCGTACGGCACCCTACTTTGACGCACATACGTGGACGCACAGCAACGTATGCCGAGCCAAGCTCGATTTGTGTGGCATGTTGCATACGTCGCCGTACGAGCCCCAGACAGTGGCGCCTCCATGCGGCAGCATTTTATGACCGCCTCACTTGCAGAATGTGCTTGTGTCAGTTGCCCTCAGTTGCATCCACTGCGACGTCGTAAACCAGATGCTGCAGACTGGTGCATCGGATATCAGAGCGCAGTTGCCCTTTCATCTCCGATGTTACAAATTACCACCAATGTGCCGACGTCCAACATCATTATTGGTCTGACACTAGAAAGTATTAAAATTTGAATGACTTGGCTCAGCTGGATATCGCCAATAAACAACTGATACGACTCATATCTTTTACCGGAGACCGCCAACGTTCTGGTTTGTTTCAGAGGCTGGATAACAAGAAACTCATCAGGAGATCCGTTAACATATTTAAGATCCGTCTTAAGACATTTCTCTTTGATTCGGTATAACCGCACTATAGCACGCGCTTCTGTACTATGGCGCGATATAAACTGAATGATTGATTGACATGAGATAGCGAACGTGAACTTTCATTACGACGACATCGTACATGTACTATAAAATACAATATAATCGCGCACAAATTCCGCCACAGCTCGACGCTCTTCGTCGCAAGACATAGGCCCATGACAGTGTTTACTGCAAAGAAAATACAATAAACAGTGGGTCCTGAAATGTGGGGTGACGGCACTGTACAAACTAATACCATGAACGTGGCAGGATTACGTGTATATCTGCAATTGTGACCTGGCCTTGTTTATATTAACTTCCATCTAATGTGAAATTAACTGCCTAAACGATTTCAGAGATGAACACTAAACACGGAGTACTAAAATTGATGATGGGAGCACTGTGCCCCCCCCCCCCATACTGCACAACACGGCATAGTTATAGTGCAAACAGGAAAATATCAACTGGACGACAAGCGTCAAAACATTGGGATAAGCAACACCATGCAACGGTGCAACGGTAAAGTGAAACTTAGATGATAAATCAAAAGTAACTCATGTGAACCAATTTACCGGTAGCTTCGTGTCCACCCGCGAATGCGCAAATTTAGTTACGCACACTAACTTCACCGCTCTATCTGTTATACAAGCCGACTTTTGATCAATAAGTTCAATGCTCAAAGAAGCGGTTATGAGTTGGAACACAGGTTTACCAAATTCGTCAAAAACACTCACGAAGAACAACAGTCTCCATGGCCGATTTGTAATGTTCGGTTTTTTTATGGAAATTACTGATTAATTAATCGTTAGCTTTTGTCAAGTACTAGAAACACTTTAATCATTGACAGTTCATATTAATCGAAATAATTTTGTTGCAGCACAGTTCATAATCCATCCACATGTGAAACCATGTGGCATGGCAGTTGTAATCTGCAATCAGCAGGTTGCAAGTTCGACTCCCAATCATTACACTTCAGGTGATGTCTCTGAGCAAACTGCCGCTATCACCAATGTAACAGTACCAGGCTGCTGAAGCACCGTGATATGATGGCCGGAAAGGTGACCAGCCATGTGCCACAGATTTCATGATATGCCCAGTTACCAGCTCGGTGCTCTATGGCCTATCAGAGATGAGCATCCTTCCAGTCTTTCCACCTTTATTAGATTGGATTGAGCAAAGTTTAACGTCCCACTCCACACATTTAGGTCATTTCGGAGACGGTGGGGTGACTGCGGCATCAGCCAGAATTGTAGCTGCAGTCAGAGCCCACAGTGTGTGCGGTGTTGAGTAGTGTGTGCACGACCACTGTTGATAACAATGGTGTGTATGTGTTATCGTTTGAAAGGCACTGTGTCCGTATGTTTTAGATGTTATAATCATCAGCTACCCATGTAGTGTTGAGGCACTGAAAAAGGTGCACTGAATAAGCCATTGTGTATAATCACATTACTGACACCAGCATACTGGTACCTGGAATAGCCAGCTGGTTAAGAGGTACAGAGTGCAGTACTTCTGGCAAAGTTTTCATCCAGTCTGAGTGATCAGGGATATCTGCATCACCTGCCATGCCACTGAATGCTATCTGCACAAAATAACCAACCACAGCATACTACCTATCAAGCTCAGGCAGAAACATGTTGCATTAATTCTTCAAAAAAGCCCAAATAACACTAAAGCCACAGTTCGTACATGGGGGTTCAGCAAAGGTGTCACCAATACTCTGTGGACAACGGACACGACAGAGCTCGTCAAATACACATCTGTCAAATGTGTCTTTTAACTAATAAATCAGTAGATTTGAATGCAGATTACAGCAGAAATGAATGTATCATTTCTATTACAGATGTACAATTGTGTATTTACAGTTAACCAAGGTCGAAAAGACCATGCTTATTACCTGTTGAGTTTATTATGCCACTGTCAGAGAACCAAATTTAAAAGTTCAAAATGCTGAGAATTCATTTAACAAGAAGCTCCGCTAATGCAAAGAGCACAGCACATCCGTCGTGCTCAGTTGGTGTACTTTATTATGACATTTCTCGGGAGAAAATCAGTTGATAGCTAATCACCCACTTTTACATAAGTGGCCACGTAAGCTATCGAATTTGGCGAAATAAGGCAAAATAATGGCCATTACACCACCCAAGGTCACCAATCGAAAGCCCATATATGACTTCCTATTAGTGATTAATACTAACTTACCTCCTATCTTGCACCGTTTCCAAGTTACGTCTGATTATATGTCAAATTTTCGCGAGCGACGAGAGGGTGCTTCACCTTAATGCCCTCGCTGGGGGTGAACCCATGCGAATATCGCCATAAGTGATATACCGCTAAAAACTAGATTCTTCGGCTACATTTCACTCGCAGAATGTGTCTGTGTATCTTCAACCACTTTTACGCAGTGGGCCCTAAAAGCTACTGAGTTCGGCAAAATAATGCAAACTACAAAGCCATTATGCCGTTAAAGGTCATTCAAGGTAAACCAATTTTGGTACAAATCGAAAGCCCATATGTGACTTCCTATTACTGATTACCACCAACTTACCGCCTTATTTTGTACCGTTTCCAAGTTACGGCCGACTATTGGTCAAATTTTCGCTATCGACGTGGGGGTGCCTTGGTTTAACGCCCCCACTGGGGGTGATCCCCTGCGAATGTCCGGATGAAGTTTAGCTCTCCAGAAACTAGTGGGATTGTTCTACCAGATGAGTGAAAACCAAACGATCGTATCTTCATTAAAATGGACACAATACCGAAATGTGACAGACGGACAGACAAACAGACAGAATCCATCTGGCTATTACAGTGCTCTGCACTGCGAGCAATGCAGACATGCTGTAAGAAACTAGAAAACATGGCAATTACGAATGCATTGCACCGTGAGGCCACCTGACGCCAATCCAGTCCTTTTCCGCTTTAATTATGACGCCATGCCAAGTTTGAAGTCGCTGAACCTATCCATCGATTTGCCGTATTAAAGCGTTTTTGCTGCTGAAACATTACTTCACGCTAACCTTTCACCTCTGACACTGAACATTTGCAGTGTTCGCCTGTGATGTGATGAAACTCTGAATGCAATCGAGCTATCCGTGGCAGCGTTAATGCAATTTCAATATTTGACTTTACGACCTTGAACGTGTGTTACGTGTGGCACTCAGCTCTGGGATAATTTTCACCAAGTTTGACCTTCAACAACTTATCCATGCCTGAATTATAGCACTTTTTTGCCCATGACCTTTAAAGTTGGTGGTACATCAAGCGTCACGTGATCAAAGTCTATACGAAATTTGAGCGAAATCAAGTAATCAGCAACTAAATTATTGTTAGTTTTGCAAATTTTGCACACGTTGTGTCACACTGTGACCCTGACCATTGACTTCTTACTTTTACAGCACTTCGAGTGTCATGCGTTTAAACTCTTTAGAAAATTTGAGCGATACCGAGTAATCCACTGCTGAAATATTGACGTTTCGGCACAGTTTCGCATGCAATTTTAGGGGGAGTTTTACCGAGCGTTTCTCAGGGGTGTCCTCATGTCCTTATGTCCTTTTTTACCAGACCTCTACTCTCAGTGGCCGACATTACAGACATCTGACAGACAGACAAGTTACTCATAGTCACATCATTCGATCGGCCGTAGTCGAAAACCCCGTGCTACACACAAACCTGACAGGTTTACCTTTTATAGAACTGGAGTTAAGGGAGATCAAAGTTTACATTGCGGGAATAGGCATTTTGGATGATTTTGGCTCCTGTGACACTGACCATTGACCCCATGACCTTCATATATGAACTAGACCCGTATTGCCTGCCGATATGTTATCAGCTGGAACGAACAGCAGTTAGCGTCAGACATGTGTACAGGCATTTTGGTGCCACTGAGCATGTTAACCTAGTCCAGCACTGTACCTTGTATGGCAATGCTACGCATATAGCCAATACAAGGTACAGAACCACCCTGGCTTCATTTTGGGTGAATTGGGTCCGCACTAGTTACAATCAAATGAAGTCAACGATTCGATAAACTATCACTTTATAAAACATCATGCATGGGTCCGCTAGTAGTGTTACCACCTCTGGGTTTTCCTACTGGATATGGGTTTTTTGGTTGTCTGGATTTCTGTGTAATTGTGGTGTACTAGGCTACCGTGTAGTATTGTATCAATCTATTGTTCTTGACAGCATTATGATGAAATGACTATTTAACTAGGCCTAACTCCTTATGGTACAAGATATACTAGCTACTTCAAGATAGAACGTTGCATAAAGCGCTAACAGAAAAGACATTGCAATTTATGGAGCAAGAAATCAATGAATTACGAAGTGGACTTCGTTGACGTCGACAAATGATCATTTGACTTACATAACTATGTCTGTACTTAATGCAAAATTATGCAACATTTAGGCGTTATTTTCGGAAGCATTTGGAGGTTTAAACCGTTTTCTTTGTCTGGGTTTTTTCATTTTAAAAACGCATTGGCTATGGTTCCGTCTTGACGGAACCATAGCCAATGCATGAAATGCAAGAAATTTATTTTCAAGTTCCGTCAAAGACCACACCCACCACAATCTTAGTCGCAGTTATTGAAGCTCACCGTAACCGTAAAACGAACCTTAATGCTAAAACTAACCCTAACCCTGATTAACAGAAAACTTGTAAAAAGAAGGCTAGTTATAAAATGCGAAAGCGCGAAAGTGCGAAAGTGAACATGTGTAAACTGCGAAAGCGTGATGCGAAAGATTTCGCATTTTACACATCGCCATCTGGAGTCGATCTTTCGCACT
>Ga0049105_1001333_pt1 | contig 10756 bp, 9 predicted proteins | sample WorMetvaBAHAMAS1_FD_61260 | JGI IMG/M metagenome (GOLD analysis project Ga0049105, IMG submission 61260) | Worm MetaG Olavius vacuus BAHAMAS.1 | ecosystem: Host-associated > Annelida > Digestive system > Unclassified | place: Germany: Marburg | collected 2013-04-09 | reverse complement strand
CAAACGCTTTCCTCGCGCATTATGCCAGCAGCAGTGATAGCCGGCCTTTTACTGACGCCGACGTACACAACAGCTCGCAGACATTCTGCCAGTCCTACGTCAAGTTCTGGACGTGGTTCAAGGAAGACTACGACGATCCGTTCAAGGCGTCGACGTACTTCGACAATAAGATATGCAGCCAGTGGCTTCTTGACACGTGCGAGAAATTTCCGGAATTCACGGAAGAAGAAGAGAACAAGATATCGGAGCAGACGAAGGTCTGGCTGAAGTGTATGACGCAGTTTAGAGAGTTTCTGGACGACGCCGATTCGTGGTTGAAAATACAGGCGACGATGAACTCCAGTCTGCCTCTCCGAGCAAGCAGTGACGATGCCATACTCATAAAGTTACAGAATAACACGAATCATCTTACGAGAACGACCGATAGTTTCAGACTTCACCAGGTCACCAAGGTATGGGCAAACGTAAACGAAATTGTTTCGATTTAAGCACGATTTTTATTTGCAGCTCAGAATGGCCCTTGTGCGATAATGCCATGCACACTACACAGCCGTATCAACCACGACACTGCTTCGCTGTTTTGCTAACAAGCTGTACCTGGTGGTGCACAAGTTATGCTCCTAAATACATAACTAACCCGCTAACGCCAGCCTCTGAGATCTCTTCGCCGGTCATCACTACAATAGTCCAGCAACTACGACCAGCTGGTCATACAATGTACGGACTACGGGGCCAGATTACAGATCTGTATAAATATTCTCCAGATGCCATACCTCCTATTCACGCCGTATCATATCATGTAGCCACGGATAACCCCCCGCCCAAAAAGGCAACAAGTTCCGGTCTATTTTTTAGCGACAATCTACAACCAGTCGCAACTCGCGGAAAGAATGCACGTGGCACGCTATTGGTTGATCAACACTGCAGCAACGGCTGTTCCATTAAGTACGCACCCCTCTCCGTTAGTTATTACAACGAAATTAGCGGCTGCCATATTGGGCGGTGGGTTGTTCGGAGGAGGTGTTCTGTCGGCCCAGTACTGCCCCTGTGAGCCAGACGGCAGATTGGCGACAGGGTTTTCGGTTATTACACTTCGTACTGCCCAGTGAAGGCTTTTTATTATTCTCAGTAAGTAACAGCGCTTAATCGATGTGAAAAATAACGCACTGAAGGTGTATTTTGTTGCTGTCAATATTTCTACTGCCCAGTTAGACATACTCGGATAGGATTGTGTGGATGCCAGATACAGTAAGCCGAATTAACTTTTATTCACAAATACTGATGTCACTAATACGAATTGTTGACAACAACGCAAATTACTGATATCAGTGATTGAAATTGATGATATCGCTATTGCAAATTGTTGATATCAACAGCTTGAAATAATTGTTGATATCCATATTTCAAATTGCTGATATTACTAATTTGAATTGCTGATATAAAGAATTCCAAATGCTAATATCACTTATTGTTGATATCAACAATTAATTCTGTTTGAAATTGCTCATATCAGGATTCAGGAATTCGAATTAGTGATATAGGTATCTCTGAATTAAAGTTAATTCTGCTTGCCATAAGCCAAGAAAATGTTGATATCAACATGCTTATATCAACAATTGCGTATAATTGTTGATATCACTGATGTAATTTTCATATAAACAATTTTAATTGTTGATATATCAACTATTCGAAATGTTGATGTTATCAATGTTCGATATTACTATTTGTTCGATATTTCTATTAAGAATTGTTGATATCAACATTTGGAATAGTTGATATCAGCAATTCCAACTGTTGATGTCAACAATCAAGTAGTGATATCAACATTTGAATGGCGAAGGTAGGCGCTATTTGAGTAATCTTGTTATTGTTCGGTTATTATTTGACGCAGGCTGATCTTGCCAACACGTTCCACAGTCATCTGCTGCCGTTGCGAGAACTAATCGACAATGTTAAAACAGACGTGCTCGACTCCGTACATCAACAAATGATCTCCGTTTTCTCCGAGTACAGGTTTGCTGTTCAGTCGGAATGCAATCAAACCTCAATTAAAAAATTAAATATTCGAGGAAATATAAGGTTTTCGTGAGGGTATACCAATTCCTGATTACATGTTGAATGGATTACTACTCTATTACTGCACACTGGCGCCCACACAGTTGTCGTTACAAGTTATTGACACCCCTTCTCCTTTCCGCGATAGCAGCCTTGAACCAAGCATTAACCTCGTAAGTAATGCTCGTAATTTAATTTGTTTTATGCGTTTGGAATATATTGTCTCGCTATCTCTACAACCAGGTGCCGGTCCGGCGTTTTTGCTTTATCTCAATGTGCGAAAACGTACAATGTGTGGCACAAAAATTGTGTCGTTTTGTTTTTGCAATATCTTTATCAAACCTGTCACTATTCTAATAATTTTCGGCACACATATACTTCAATAAATTTTCTATCACCTGCACATTTCATTTTTTATACGACTGAAAACAGAAAATTAACTTAAGTGTTAGAAGTACCATGGGAACCCGCAAAGTTTTTCCAGGGGTGGGCAAATTAGGGGGTCTGGAGACGAAAGTTCGCCAGCGGGGTCCAGGGTTGGAGCCCGGGTGGGGATCTGGGGGCGAAACCGACAAAAATTGTAAAAAATAATGCATTAATAATTGGTCTAATGAGCGTTTTACTGTAACTACTAATGCACAAAACACTTTACAACATTTCCAGCGGGAGGAAGAAAGTCCCCCCTGCCCATGCCTGCGGACGCCTAAGAGCAGTACAGAGCGTCAGCGCACAGTGCGCTCACAAAACTCTCGAGCTGCTCTGTCGCGCGACGAGCACCCAAACTGTGGCTTCCTGACATTAAAATTTTTAATCCTGTTTATTACTGAAGCTTGGCAGTGCTACAGAAGCGGGTCTGTGAACAGCCCGTGTGAGATGTCGATGAATTTAGGGGACCTCTGATTGACAGTTGTCCAAGCATCCAGCAGACGGTCATTGATCAAAAGATTTATAACGATTTAGGCCGAAAGCATGAGTTAGAACCGGACGCGGACAGGCTGAACATTTGATATGTTTTGCTGCTGCATTACATTGTTTATCCATACGTTTTCATGTTTATATTACGTGTCAATGTTCGAGACGATAATGATGACGTTTAAGCTTATTATTTAACGAATTTTAGGTTGGTTATGACACGTCTAGGCTGTGCTGCGTTTCACAAGGCATTATACATATACCAGTCAAGAGAGATTGATGTCATTTTGCTATATATGTGTACCAATCATTATTTCGATATGAAACGGTTTGACAAAGTTATTGCAAAACTAAAACCGTGCAGTTTTTTTTGCTCAACAGTGTACATGTATTTCGTATTTCGGTTATCTTTTACTCCTGTGCTTATGTGCTTGTTCGTACTTTGAGGTCGAAGATCACGAAGACGCTGATTGAGCTCATGGATTATTCGCGGCTTCTGACACTGTTCTGTCGAGAATCATCCATCCACTGCAAACAGGTGGAAGAGTTTGCGCGGAGCCTGTTCATTTGGCGCAAGCCGGCGCCGAAGTTCCAGCGAAGCAAGGTACCGCCGTGAATGCTGTTTCCGTTCGCTGAAGTCGATGAGGAGGATTGTTGTTATAATTTTCAATAATTTATAACTGTCGCTGTTAAAGTGTATAGCAGTGATCAGTGAAGTTTTATTTGTTGGATTTTTGTTATTGATAAAATGCAAAATAAAACGCAGGCATAGTTCATGCAATCAGATCGTTCGAAGGTTTGCAGACATTGCTGTGTGGTAATTTTATTTTCTGTGGGTTTTTTTTCTTTTTAGCATGTTTTAGCATGTTCTTCAGCTTTTATTCTATGGAGTATGGACACTGGTCTGAAATAAACATGAATGATGATGATGATTATTTCATATAACCCGTGTCTTCCACGCGATGCACATGACCAGATCAGAGTAGTCGTCTTCACGTTCGTTCGGGCGGTGCTGCGAAATTATCTTTTGCGATTCTGCCGCCGTCTACGAATGTCACAAATGTCATTACTTACTTACTTTATGACGCTGACAGGAGCTGACGTACGAGTACAGAGAAGATGAATCGTGGAAGACGTGGTCGACCCGTCAGCATCTCGTCGACTTCACGCAGTCCAGTGCCAAGCCGCTCATCACTGATATGGTCGACAGCTACTTCCGTCAGCTGCTGCCGCCACTCCAGACAGTCCAACGCAAAGTCGCCGCGTCAGTTCGTGCTGCTAAGTTGAAGTTCGACGCACTCAAAGACGAGCTGAAAGTCTACAATCGGACGATGGTTTTGGGCCCGGAGTTCGTTCGGTATAGATTAAAGCTTCAGAATTTTCATGTTAGAATTAGGCGTCGGCAAATTAGTGAGTAGTCGTGCCATTAATAATTAGAAAAATTAACGATTAAAGATTTTAATCGTTAAATTTCCAGCATGGTCACTCTACTACGAAAAAGTTATGAAGTGAACCAATCTTCAGCTTAGCTGGGTATATCAACAACAAAAAAACGATCGTCTCTTTCTAAAGAGACCGTCGGCATTTTAGTTTGTTTAAGGGACTGTATAAAACACTATCTGTGTCGTTTTCAGAGTTGTAGACTGATGACCAAGAAACAGTCTCCTTGGCCAATTTGTGGTGCTTGGTTTTTAAGTGAAATTAACGATTAATGAAGAAGGTTTGGCCTTTATCTTTGCAGGCAATTTCTACTGAATCGATTCGGTCAGGTCGATGTCCGTGACTTGCAAATCTGCACAAATGGAGCCTTGCTAAATCGGCTATGCGGACAACAGCATATCATAAACCGGATAGTCGACACGCGTCCAAAATTTAAAGGCAAATTGAAATCTTGTCGTAGGCATACGCGCCACCAACATTCATAATCTGATAGGTAACAACCCATGAGAATTTCAAATTTGGGCGTAAAAATTAAACCGGAAGTAAAATATGACCTTTTCTGTGCATGCGCCGTATAAAATTGGCCAAAAATCAGTTGAAACGAATTGGAATTGCCAAAATTGTATGTGATGTAGGAAATCCTTATAGAAAACTTAAATGTGGGGTCAAATTTATACCTGAAGTACATCTAGGCCTTTTATGGGCCATGCATAGTCAAAAATTGCCAAAAGTGGTCCTTAAACGTGGTCCAGTTGACAACGGTCACGTACGATAGGAGCCAACCACTGACAACTTTGCTGATAAAAGTGTACCGTTTGCGACATATTTGACGTGTAATTTTAATGACCTGGAACCAGAACACTTCAAGGTCATCCAAGGTCAAACTGTGTTATAGTGCCGATCGAAAAGCCATGGATGGTTTCCTATCTGACCTTCTTTGAGTCTAACATCGTATCTCTCACGAGATATTAGACAGTATAGATATTTTCCATAGAACAATGGTGACAATTTACTCCACATACATTTTGGCGGACAGAAATATTTCGGATTTCAACCAACAATAATAGGTAACCACATCTGCTGGGACTCTGCCTTGGTGACAAGTTTGATGAACATCGATGGAAAATTGCAATCTAGCAATCTGTAGAGCGTTTAACTAGTTTTATGTGACAGACTCACTTACTGACACAAACAAACTGATTTTATAGTCTGTCCATTGCTGCTAATGCATTCGGAAAATAATAAAAACAGCGAACATTAATGTATAAACACAGTTTATATAGAACTGTTACACCTAACATCGCTTGTCTAAACAGCAAAAATGACAACATCGCTTCGAATAAATGTCAATGTGCAGTTGAGTAATATCACCTTTTATCACATTTGCTGTGTTAGATGCGCGATGTCGGCCATAAAAATTCTGTATAAACTGTGTTTTTAGAATAATTATATTATTATCATTGTCTTCATCGTCCTTTATCATATCAAATAGCAGCACACGAAACGAAACGCAAATCATGAACCCAACAAATACTTATTAAAAAACTGAATAAATAAGCCACAAAAAGGCACACGCGAGCAATTAAAGCATGCAGTTAAATACATCATTTCTACTCATTGTGAGTTTTTTTTTCTCTGTGGTGGTTTTGTTGACTACAGGCGCAACATAGTGAAGATCAGTCTGTTTTACGGTGACATCAAGTTCAACACGTTCACGCAGTACGACGCCTACGACGTCAAAACGCTTCTCGGTAAAACCGTACTTATTCCGCATAACCACGGTGCCACCGCGGTTTTGAATCGATTTTTATGCGGCCAACTTTTGCGGTGTTGAACTTAAATAGTCGGTAACGTGATGATTCTGTGACTATTTGCAGGTGATATTGGTGGATACCTTGGACTGCTGATTGGCGGCAGCGTTCTCACCGTCATGGAAGTCGTGGATCTGATTTTCTACAATGCTTTGCTGAGATGCTGGAGAAGGCGCTGATACAGCAAAACTGTGACATTAACACGGAGCTGCTCTTCTCAGTTGTCGCATTTTTGCAATGTGTAATACCGTCTGCTTATCATCAATTGCATCTATTTTATTATCATGACATTTGTGCGACAATAATTGTTACCACAATATCGTATATCGCTAAACACCCACATGTACACAGTGAACCATAAAAACGTGACATTTTATTTTTGACTATAATTTCGGCTAATCTTAACCGATTTTTATAGTTTTTATATCATTCTAATCATGAAGAAATTCTACATGCGACTGTAATAAAATTCACCACATCACCTTGATTATGTGCGCACCTCACTTCGTAAAAATAAATAAAAACAGTTTTTCAGTTAAAAACGCTATTATTCTTTGTTCATTTACGATCACAGCAAAAGAGAACAGAAAAAGTCGATCTCCAATTATCACATTTACAGTTGCCATTTTGACATTGTTATTTTGAGAGTAGCAATCATAAGTAATGCTCAAAATGTCTGCCTTCAGCGTCGACACAGGCTGGCGGACGACGCCTCCACTCGTCGATGGCGTGGTTCACAACGTCCACTACCGGGTGCTCGTTCAATGGACCTCGTTGATCGCAATCACTTCAGAAAGTCCTCCACACCATGCTTGCTCCATTTCTTGTTTGAAAATTCCTTAATTAATGGTGTCACCCCGTACTTTTTTGATTTGCAAACATTTTTTATCAATATCTTGCTTTCTTTTGTTAACATTTTAAGTTTTTAACGTAATTTCGTCGTAAGCAAACAATGATACATTTATTACGTCATTAGCAACACTTTTTTTAGGTAATAAATAATTAAATGCATGCCCTGTTTTGTACATTTTTTCCGGTCTCAGCAGTGTAAAAAAATATCAAAATCGGTTAAGATTTGACAGAGGTGCAGTCAAATGTACACTGCTACGTTCTATGAACCAAGGCAAAAATGTAGGTTTTAATTTTTTCCAGGTAAGGTGCGCACATAAATCGGGTGATGTAATAATTTTTTTTATACTCGCATGTAGATTTTTTCACGATTAAAATGATATAAAAACTATAAAAATCGGTTAAGATTAGCCAAAGTTAGAGTCAAAAATAAAATGTCACGTTTTTATGGTTCACTGTGTATATATAGGCCTAGCAACTGTTGTTGTTTTTTTCTTTACTGGAACTACTTTGAGTGCTTAGCCAGCCTTGTCTGTCCCGTTCGTGTGTTGTCAGCTGTCATGTTTTTATGAAACTGTTTAATGAACAAATAAAATGATGATAATATTAATGATAGCGGTAGAAATCGTCTGTCATATACAGTACAACGCTCAAGTCTAATGGCGATGTCAGAATTTTGATCGGAAGGTGAGAAACAGCAGTTTGTCCGCTGACACAGTACAGATTTAGCAGAAAAACAGCACAGACGAAATGGCGCGACGTCAGACGGTCTCAAGTTGCAATGCATTCGCAATTGTCACGTTTTCTAGTCTTATGTATGAACTACGCACTGACGACTGCTAGTACCAAGTGGAGCTGTTGTCAGCTGAAATGGCAGTAATTATCTACTAGACGACTTGAGTCTCGTCATTGTTGTATATGTCTTAAGCTTGCCGTGTAGTAAATGCGCGAAAATGGTAGAGCCTGCTTGCCTTCATTATTACGGCGCGGACTAAGTGGCGTGCCTACTTTCGTGTTTGTATTAATTTTTAAACTTTCTCGGAAATACATTTATCGAGGGTAAAAACTAATAATAACTAGAAGAGGCGATGCATAACCACTTGAGGCCGCCATTATTGTCAACTGACACACCATAACACAGCTGGACCTTCACAATTCGCGATGGCATTTCAGTAACGTTACTTCCTTTATCAAATGAATATTTCACTTCACAATACTCTGACACAGACTGCATGCAGTAGGCCTATCTTCATATCGAACAATTTCCGCATCATCAGCCGCTGTGTTTTGATACTCCCTTTGAGGTCGCAGATTTTATGGAAGAAGAAGAAGAGGAGGAAGAGGAAGAGGACCAGACTGCAGTGACTAAGCCATGAATACAGAATGGATAACAATAGAATATCAAAACAAGCATTGACGTGGTTACCAGAAAATGGAAGATCAAAGGAGTCCTGGGGTCAGAGGACTTGCAAAATATCGATATGACATGGGACGACTTCGTGTCACCCAATGCGCTCCTGTACGTGGGTCTAAGGTCTAAGCTGTCGTCGTCGTCGTCGTCGTTGTTTTTGTAAGTTTATAGTTACAACTATTAGGTAGTCCTATGCACAAATCTGAAGGCGTCGCACACTACAATGTTATTTCAGCCCTAATGAGACTATTAGGTACGAATTTACACGTAATATACAGAACGCTGGATTCTGTAACACTACACACTGTCTACAGGACTTAATTCCCATATTCCTTTGGAAATATGGTTATTCCATTTCTATGTTGTTTCCTATTCCATCCCAGTTCCAACACATTATTTAGTTTTATTCCGTTCCTTTAGGATTCCCATGGGATTCTTATTCCCATAGAAAATTCAATCAATTCCCACTGACGTCTGTAACGGACAGGCGAATATTAATATTGTAAACCACATACTGATCACATGGCTATAAACGCAGTCAATAATAATCATCATCAAGTGCTAATTCACTATTTCTGCCAGTGCAAAAGCAGTCTACAGTTAGTGCTAATCGGTCAGCGTTAGGTTCGGACTGTAAGTTCATGTCGACATATCCTAATCGCACGGGAAGCCTACCGCGTCGCAGGCAAAACGTGCTATAGCAGACATCCGACGAGTTAGCGACTGTCCGCGGTGCCACAGCATGCTACTGCTGCATTGGCGTCGAATGTGTGCAGCCGTGCGACGTGTGAGCACGGAACACTGCTAGAAGTATGTTACCCGTGAGCCCGATATAAAAGACTGAAGCAGATCAGTCTGGCGCAATGTACGATCAGATTAGCCCGAAACGATCTAGTTCAACTGTAAAAGTACAGAGTATTCTGATCAGACGCGGACTAGATCGCTCCGATCATTCCGATAGCGTTTTAGAACAGGATTGCCCAAAAGTTCTTCGGTGATTCGCCGAGTAGGCTTCTGACATTCGTTGCTGAACTCGTGTACAGAGCGTCGACATGTGAGAATCTTTTACCAGATCTTAGCTTGTCGACGACAACTTTGTATGGCATATGGCAGGTGCAAATTCTGCGTAAACTACTAGATAATCGCATTCGTATGCAGCAATGGGCGATCAAGAGACGACAATTGACATTGGTCCTGAGTCTCGTCGGTCTGAAGACGACATGGACAACGGAAAAAGGCCTACCGTAAACAGAACTCCTTCACAACGTTCTCAGATTGTATCAACCCAAGGTGAGATAGTTCTGAATGTTGTTTATCATATCTTGATTGTCATAAAATATACTGCACAGAGAAGGCTTAGAAGTGTTGCATAATTTTGCCTCAAAAAGGTCAAAACAAGACCAACATGTAGCGGTCAAGAAAAAGCTAAAACGCAGGAAAATCTGCAAGTACTTCTGCATTGAAACCATCACAAACTACGCCTGTAAGTTTATTTCACAGTTTCGACCTTTCTTGTGAGTCTGTCGCATACAGACTTTGCTGAAAGTTTCCGAATAAATCAAGGTTCTGTCAAGCGACTCTGCACAGATGGAGCCATGCCAATGTATGTATGTAGGCCCTATGTATGTATAAGAAAATGTATAGCGCGCGAGTTCTTACAGCCTAAGCAGTCACGAGTGCGCGCCGGTGGGCCTTACTAAAAAGATGTGTCTTTAGCCTGCTACAGAATGATGTCGGTGTGAGTGCCAAATCAGCTATCTGTGAATGCGGTCAACATCAGACCACGAACCAATGTCATACTCGACAAGCAGGCTTGTTAATGAGACCAGAACATAGTGAGACCAAGGCCAAGACCGAGACCAGAGAGTGCGAGACCAAGACCGAGACCGAGACCAGTCTAGTCAATTCAGTTGCGTATGAAAGTAAAACAAATCGGTATGCTTTTGTCATCGATTATATATTTGAAATAATAAACAATTTCCTACTAGTAAAGTATTCATAATGACCAGATACGAGTATTAACAGAACACGGGACACATTCAGAAGTCATTACACTTGAGGAACACAAGATCGATTTGAGACCACGAGACCAAAGTGTATGAGACCGAGACCAGTACTTATATGAGACCGAGGCTGAGACCAAGATCAATTACTATGAGACCGAGACCGAGACCGAGACCAAAAAAGTGGCCTCGAGACCACGCTGGTCTCGAGACCTTAACATCCCTGTCGACAAGTGACGGTTAACAAAATTTGAAGGCGGATTGCAACTACTCAA
>Ga0049105_1001332_pt1 | contig 10757 bp, 7 predicted proteins | sample WorMetvaBAHAMAS1_FD_61260 | JGI IMG/M metagenome (GOLD analysis project Ga0049105, IMG submission 61260) | Worm MetaG Olavius vacuus BAHAMAS.1 | ecosystem: Host-associated > Annelida > Digestive system > Unclassified | place: Germany: Marburg | collected 2013-04-09 | reverse complement strand
TTTTTCTCGCTCGCTTCGGGAAAAATTCTCCCTCGCTCTCGCTTGCCCCATTTCTCGCTCGCTGCCGCTCGCTCTCGCTTTCGCTTCGGGGTCTACCACTGCGTTGCCGATCTGTGTCCACACGATCATGTGACATTAGTCCAGCATTCTCTGCACTGGCTGCCGATCATCAGTGTATACAATACAAACTGTGTATTCTTATGTATAGTGCCTGTCACGGGTATGCACCAGACTACATCACCAATCTGGTTACACTGACATCAGCTACTTCAGACCAGTCACAGCTTCACTCTGCTGACAGCCTCACCTTCAACATCCCTCGGATGCAGATGAGGATGGGTGATCGTGCACTCTCGGTCGCTGGTAAACGTGCCTAGAACGCACTTCCTGCTGACATTCATTGTGCACCCAGTTTTAAGAAGTTTCTCAAAATCACATCTGTTTTCTGCTGTTTACGAGCTATAACAACTTTTTTATCTTTAGTAACTGTTTACTGTTCTGTATTTTTTTCCGCGCTGCATGGAATGGCAGCGTGGACTAGCGATGAAAAGGCGTCCGTCTGTCCTTCCGTCCATCCGTCTGTCAAACGTGTCCATTGTGACAAAACGGAAGAAAGATCTGTCCAGATTTTTCATACCATATGAAAGAACATTTAGCCTAGTTTTCTGAGAATGGTTAGTGGGGGCGACCCCTTCTACCTGAAATTTTGGGTCAAAAGCCCCCGTTGGAGGGAAATCGCCGATTTTGGACAGATACTCGCTCATAACGCTTCAGCTGTAACTCCTAGTTAAAGAAATTCAATTAACACTCATAGGAAGTCCACTAGGTGCTTTCCAATGAGCCTAAGGTGATCATCATATGTTGCATCTAAGCCCCCTCTGGAAGCTCAAAACGCAAAACGGCCGTTTTCCATGTAAAATCGCACTTTGCTTGAAGAAAGTTTGCTACAAAGTTTCTTTGTGTGAAATCTTTCAGCGACAAAGTTGTAAGGCATTCATTGCCCTAACTATCCATGCAAATATTATTAGTGGGGGACGTCCCCTTCTATGCAAAAATTTGGTGGATGCTGACCCACCCACCCATTTGCAAATTGTCAATTTTCGATCTATTTTCGCCTGTAGTGCCTCAGCGATAACACGTAGCGAAAACATTTCAATTAACACTAATAGGAAGTCCACTATGCGCTTTCCAGTGAGCCTAAGATGAATATCGTACATTGTTCCTACGCTCTCAAAGGGTAGCTCAAATAAGCAAAGTGTCCAAAATTTGAACAAAAAGTTGCGACAACTCCGAAACGGTACGACATAAGATGTCAGTTAGTATTAATCACTAATAGGAAGTCGCAGACGGGCTTTCGATTGATACCGTCCTCGATGACCTTGATTGACCTTGAAGGGTGTAATAGCTCTTATTTTGTGTTTTGTTTTACGGAATCAGATAGCTTTGCTGGCCAATTCATAACAGTGGTTGAAGACAGACCTATAATGTCCGCAAAATATTGTCTCCCGTTCCAGTCTTCCACTTTTGACCAAAACCCACTCTGCAGCGCTATCTGTCTGCGACAGCTGAGCTACTTTTATGTACTGTTATTATTTGTACAGTGCTGGCCACGTCTCAATGTAAGCACTTTCTGTATTGATTGATTGATTGATTGATTGATTGAAAGCAAGTCACCTTCACAGTTACAGAAAGGCTGGTCATGACCACCAGAGTACAGTCACTGGTCCATTCACTCATCACATGTCCACCCAATGTCCATGCTTGCTGCTTCACAATGCGTTTTGCACTGTGATCTAAACATGATGTTGTTATGACACATGGCTCATAAACACATCTACAAGCAGCAGAAAGTCCCCTATTACATAAATATGAAAAAGCAATGCATAAAACTTCTCAGTTTACAAACACAGTGTAAGGTGACATTAAAGAAATGTTGTCACTTTTTAGAGGGTTATATGAGCATGGACTGAACTTCGCCAAATTTGGCCAGGACACAGAGCAGCCATCAATCCATAACAGCTGAAGTTGGATTTCACATATCTTAATCTGTTATGAAGTAAGAGTGGCTCAAAGTCGAGTGTCGTCGAGCGATGTCGAAAATCCTGGCCAAGTTTTGCAGTTTTTGACCCCCGTAAAATTTGGACAAGGGTTTGGAAAATGCTGAGCAGGAGGACTGAGTATACCCTACCACCGAATCTGAGGCACACATTCATAGAAAAGGATAGCCATCCCCAGACCGGAAGTGGCAAACATTCATAGAAAAGGACAGCTGTCCCCCGACCGGAAGTAACATCACAAATGACATCATAAAACGTCATGTCAGCAAAATTCAAATTTCAGATTTTCGAAATTCAAATTTTTTCTTTATCTTTTTTCCTCGCCTGAGTCATTCAAATTAATTAATTAATTAAAACCTGCACTAGGCAGGTTTGCAGACTTGCCAACATTGCTAAACACGAATTAGTAAGCTTTGGGTGAAAACACAGTAAGAAATAGTAAGCACTGCGACCGCGTAGTTTATAAAAGACATGTCGATTCACAGTTTTTAGGGTGGCAGTGCTGCCAGTCATTCTTCTAATCCATGTCTCAAGAGCAAACTCAATCACCAAATGACAACTGATCACCATCATCGGCTACTTCGGCAGTCGAATGTTTCTTGGTTCCAACGTGCTTCTTTATCTCATCGCGACCGCCGTGCGCAATGCAGATATCAGATCAACACAGTGTACAAAAAGCGTAACTTTCGCCCGCACGCGACTTCGATATGAATTTAAACTCGCTACTGTATTCTAGCTTAAATTTATGCTCATATCAAGGACATTTAACAGTTTTCGAACGAGGCGGCATTAGATCAGTATCCGCCATTTTCTAGTTTTGTTTACTATTACCAGCTCAATGCAGCACATGGCACTCAACGATTGTGCTGCTAGCTAACTGTGCTGGCTCATTTAGCGCGGACCGGACACCAGAATAGCAGCTGAAAAGTGCAATGGCACACCACACTGTGCCGAATTGCGTGCCGACACAATCACTGATACAACTCGACAGATTACTGCTAGATCAGCACATTACGGCATGCATGATGCAATAAATAAATCACTTTGCAGAAAAATTGTAAAATATGACATTATTAACGTACAATCGTACAATCCATCGCAATCAAAGTTTACGCTAAAATCGGAAGCATTGGCAGGTCTGGGTTTGGTATTGAGCGTCATGCGTACACTGAGAGCAGCATAGACCAATTTTTGTGTGTATGTGCGTATGACTACTCCCCAACCACTGGACCGATTTCCATAAAAATTACACTAGTAGATAGAACGTATCACGATGATTGCTATAGGCTAGTTAGATCTGAATTATTTACAACCTACCCATTGAAATTCATCCAAAAGGCCTAATAATGAACGCTAGTGCAGCAGCGTATCTAATAATAGCAGCGTATTGCGTCATCTGTGACGAGTGACGCATGCGTGGCACAGTCCACTACGACGATACCGCGAGGGGCGTCATGTTGGCATGTATGGCGTCATGTATGGCAAAGCTATTAATTAATATTTTTTAAAGAAGATCGAAAAAAATTAAACCTACATGGGATCATACGAAAAAATATGTGAGTTAATGCGTCTAACAAAAAGTAGTCACTTAAGCAAAGCAGGTCCTATGGCACTTCCTGGAAAGGCTTCATGGACTAAGTTATCATGCTAACATTGCCGATGCATCTAAGCGAATTTTATACGGTGAATAAATCACATTTCAAAGCAATATAATTTTGATTTTTGTCTTGAATTGTTTCCTGATAGGTGATTATTATAGCCTACAGACTTGATTTCGTTCACGCCAGATTTATAGCATTTGCTTTAGAAGGGAGGGTTCGATTCAGACGCCACCGTGTAAACATACTGCCGCACCTAAAGTCATCGAAGTTGTCTATGAATGGTGCATGTTTAACATTCTTGACAACCTCTGCGCGACTGCTAGATCGGCTACCATCCTGGTTTCTGCGACTCGGCGCTCCACTGTTCTACAAGCCGTTGACACATTTGTTCAATGTCTCTGTATCCGACGGTGTTATTCCACGTCAGTGGAAAGCTGCATAAATTAGTCCAGTGCCAAAGATATCCTCACCTGCCAGCCTTTCCGATTTTCGTCCAATATCTATCACATCAGTACTGAGCCGAGCCATTGAGCGTCTCGTTGTCAGGCAGTTCATTTACCCAGCACTACTCACACCGCCACCGTCTCTGGTCTTCAGTGACCAGTTTGCATTTAGACTCTCCGGGTCCACCACTGCTGCTGCAATTGCCATTCTCCAAACAGTTACCAACTTGCTGTCTGATCATCCCTACGTTATTGTCATTAGTCTAGACTTCAGCAAGGCGTTTGACACTGTCCGTCACACCACCCGATTCCAGAAGTTTGCACAGTTGGACATTCCTGATGCTGTCTACAATAGAACTTGCTGGTGGATTATTTCGCCAGTCACTCACACTGCACGAATTACGGTGGCTCGACTTCCTCACTGTGTCAGATCTTGGCCAGCATTGTACAGGGCTCAGCGATTGGCCCGGTGTCGTATGTCGTCAACGCTTCAGATCTGAGGGCTGTGACCCCAGGAAACAAGCTCTGTAAGTATGCTGATGATACTTACGTCATCATTCCAGCTGCCAACGAGCACTCTCGATGTGCCGAGCTTGACCACATACAACACTGGGCAAAGGCGAATAACCTAACGCTTAACCGCCAAAAGTCCAAAGAAATTATTGTTACACTCAGCCGACGTAGCAAGCGAGCTTTCAACCTGCCGCCGTGTTTGTCTGGCATCAAGCGAGTGACGTCACTCAAAATACTCGGCGTCACCATCACAGATAAGCTCTCCATGAGTGAACATGTTCGAGATGTCATCCTTAAGTGTGTGCAGTCACTGCATGTCATCAACGTGCTGCGCTGCCACGGCATGAACGACCAGGCATTGCAAGCTGTATACAGATCTGTCGTTCTCACCAAACTGCTCTACGCGTCCAGTGCCTGGTGGGGCTTCACGACGACAGATGATCGACATCGCATCGAAGCTGTCGTCAGTCGTGGAGTCCGGGCCAGTGTCTACCCGGCTGACGGGCCAACGGCAGCTCAACTCGTCGAGGACTACACTGTTCAGTCGCCTCATGAACTCCGAGTAACATGTGCTGCATCAACTTCTCCCTGCCCAAAGTGATCATCACCACAATCTCCGGCCGCGACCACATAATCTTTCCCTCTCTTATGGCAAGGACCACCGTAACTTCATACCTAGGCTAGCTTTTAAAGACACCTATTAACACTCAGTACCTGCTTTACTGTACCGTCATAGCTTGGCAACGATTTTCACTTTATCATGCTTGTTTTATGCTGTATTTCTGATGTTAATTAAACGAATATGAATGAATGAATGAATGACTGCCTGAACTCTCGGTGCATTTGTCTGACTGTAATTTTGTTGTACAAAGACTCCTATTTGGCCTAGGTGTTTGAATTCTCTATTCGATGTTATGTTCATTCAATTGTATGTCATACATGTGTTGGCCTGCGTTTTGACATGCCTCTCAGTAAACGAATATTGATTGATTGATTGACTGATTAGGTGGGAAAGGCAGGTTTTGGTGCGCTGCATTCAAAGGAGATGTCATTTTGTTAACTTTTTGGAAGATAGATTAGTATAATGTGACAATCTTCTCAGCTGTACCATAACACATGAGAAACCCATTAAACACTGAAAATATAAAATAAATAAATTACTTCTATTGAAGAATTCATGTCAGATACGACACAACGCCTACGTATGAATTATATTGTCAGATTTCGTTCGTTTTTGGTGTATATTTTGTATGGTTTCCTTTAGATGAAGGGTGCAAATAGCTGGGGCAGGTTTTTGTGTGCTGCATGCAACTCAGTTAATCGGACATGCACCACGTCTACTTTATTAGGGTTAAGGTTAGGGCAAGGGTTATAGCATGTGACCTGTGAGTGTCTTTGATCTTTTCTTTCAACATTTAAGTCATGACCTTTAGAGATTAGCCGAAGTTCGGCGAATGCCAAAGTTCGGCCAAAGGATTCGACCGGATGTTTCGCTCGGTTCGGCTAAGCAATATCTAATACAGTCAAACTTTGGCAAAACTTTGGCATCACTTTGCGGCTTTGCATTTGCCGCGTTTTGAGTTTGCCGCTCACGTTAGCTTAGTCATCATAGACTGATAATCTGTAACGTACAGTTTTAAAATACGTAAAAATTAGCAAATTTTACCCGATTTTTAAAATTTGTTAAAACTGGTACAAATTCATTGAGTGGGCGTGGCCTTCCAGTGGAATATTACCATTCAGTTTTAAAACAACATTATGTCACCTTAATTCAAGTAATGCAATGCAAAATTGAATGCTGGTAAAGTGTGAAATCTTTGCTGTGTTATAAAATTATGAAACTTGACATGTTTCATGTTAACACCTACATCGACGGTCTGCTGTAGTAGTGCTTCGACATCACTTTTTCGATTACGATATGACATTGATACGATATTGACAAAATATTGCGATATCGATAACGACATTTAGCGAGTAAGTATGTACACTGTGTCTCCAAAAAAGTTCCCACTTTTAAACTCTCTGTAACTTTGTAAAATCTTAACCAATTTTCAACATGTTTGCACTGCTGGAAAACGTATGAAATTTGCTACAGAACCCATACGACATTACCCACCTCACCTACATCATGTTGGGAAGTTAAATATTCAAATTTTCTGCAGATGTGGAAGAAAATGCAAACAAATAGCATTTTTAATTGGCTCTGACACTATTCATCCACAAATTTTGATATTTTCTGCGTTTAAAATAGCGAGTCTTTCCCCATACTGATTGCAAATAAAATTATCCACGTCACTGTTCTTGAACTTATTTACTTTTTCGATAAATTTGTGGCAACGGAAATTCGTCACAGCAGATGTCAATGCAGTGTTTGTCAACAACCAACATCGTATTCAGCAACGAGGACAAGATTTTGATACAAAGTTTGTCTTTAAAGGGGTACACAGCGAAGAGGTTGACAGACGAATTTACTGAGAAAAGCTGGACAAAGCGTGGTGTTAATAAGCTGTTGACGAAATTACAGCACACAGGGCCACCAAATGCTACCACTTAACAACCGGGTCTTTTCAGAGCCACCCACATTTTATCGAAGAAAATAACTATGCCTTCATATGCTTAAATATTACAAAATAATATTTTGTTTACACATAAATACACTTGGCATACACAGTTACATGCATATCTGAATTAATATCGGTGCACTTAAAATGATGCCATTTGTCTGCATTTTTTCCATATCTGCTGAATGTCTGCAAAAAATTTGAATTTTTAATTTCCCAACGTATGTAGCAACATGCCTAAGGTGAGGAGAGTAATGTTGTGTGGGTTTTGTAGCAAATTTCATTCACTTTCTACCAGTGCAGAAATTTTGAAAATCAGTTAAGAATTGATAAAGTTACAGAGAGCTTAAAGGTGGTTACTTTCTTGAGACACAGTGTATATCAGTAAGTACTGCATTTGCATTTGTAAAGCATCATGCATGTCTCATCATCAGATTCCACTACTGAGTCAAAATAAATTCTTTGTTACCGACATGACCGTATAGGAATATAAAGTCTACCCTCAAGAACAAAACTGGATGTGACCGTGTGAGTGATTGATGAGTAGAGTTTAGCACCCCAATTGACACATAATACGTCATTTTGGACAGAAGAATTGGGCATGACAAACAACTTGCTAATTTCTTTTGTTCGTAGGCGATATACTGAAGTTTTTCTACATAGTTACCAATCTCAGACAATGCGTGCGCGCTCACGTGCTTACTTACTGTGATATTTCATGGCCACTCAGTGCGCTTACCAGTAAAAGATGTTGTTTCATCCTAGCATACAACATTCGGTGGAAGTTCGGCCGAGTGTTTGGCACTCGTTTGGTGAGCCTGCCTAAACCTTCGGCTTCGGCCAAATGTCTGACGTTTGGCCCATCTCTAATGACCTCTGCACGAACCTAGTTATCACCTCAGGCTGTAATCCAGCAGTTCTGTAATTTTGTACCGGTAGTTCACTTGAGAAGTACTACAGACTGTCATGAGGTGCACAAGCAACAAGTGACACAGATAAATCAGTCATGAAAAATATTTTGCAGCAGCAACTGGCCAACTGTGACAATTTAGGGCCAGCTAACTCTGCACAGTAAAACATTTAATTAGCTTATTTCAAGTATGGGCTGCCCATCTGGTGAGGGAGGGAGCTTTTTGACCTTTCAGGAATGGTAGCAGCTTAAGCTGCAAAAACCATTTGCTAAATTCACCACTGATTTCCAGGTCCGGCTGGAACAGGAAAGCTGAGAGGTCTGTCTGCTTGACAATACACAGCTTGGAGAGCAGCAACGTCATCAGAGAGCCGGGCTATGTTGCTTCATGATGACAGCGATGAGTAACAGAATATCCACGTTGGTGACATGCTGGTACTAATGAATCTCAAGAATCTATCACAGGCATTTCTAATGTAATGTAATTTCATGCAAAATGTCTTCAGTGACTTCATTACAGTTGTGAGGGTAGTCCTGGTCTGGGACTAGGGCCTAAGCGTAGAGAAGGACCTATCAGTCGTATACGTCTTAATCTCAGTACATCTCTTTCAAGGATTCATCCTATCAGAGGTGTACTGGGAAACATACTTTGGTTGGGAGAAAGAAGTGCTCATTTTCTAAGCAGTGCAAATACAGTGTAGTAACGACGTCATGTCTGATATGAGCCCAATGCGGCATCTCAGGTATGACCGGTAACAGATGACTGTATGCTACACATGTCCTGCCGAGGTAGAGAAAACTCTCCATACATTTCACACAAATGCCATCAGCTGATGACAGGCTCGACTCCTGACTGACGCAAGACACGTGCCACGTGAATCTCTTGAAGCAATACCATGAGCGGGATCCACGCTTTGTCACGTGTGTCACCACGGAACCTGTTATTGTCGCTCATGAGACCGTGCTGGATGAGATCAAGACCAGTTCCACAGTCTCCGACGCACTGTCATCACCGTTTCCAGAGGAGCCGACCGAATCCAAGACCACCATGACTGCTGTTGAACTCTGTATATTGAACTGTGCTGATTGCCTGTTACTGAACTGTGTTGAACAGTAGGTACAGGGCATTATGTGATTTACTGATTATTAATTTTGCTTATTTTTGTGACTGCATATGCGTTGAACTGTTGCGCACTGATCATCTTGTTTGACAATGCTTGTACTGATTGACGGTGCATGTTGATCGGCATTGTATATTAGTTGTCATTGTTCATATTGCATCTCGATGATCGTACTGCGTATGCAATGATTGTATAATGTAGCTTTGGTTGCATTCGTGCATATGTTGTATGACTCTGTCTATCTTTTGCGTAAACCTGTGTGTTACCCCACACGTTCACACCAGTTTGGCGGGGGGAGGCATGTTGAAAGTGGTCTGTCGCACCATTCCTGTTACTTATGTACTAGGCGAATGACCTAATTCCCTAGGTGTAGATGATGCAATTACCTGTGTATCACCTATGCCGCGCTTGCATAGGTGTAGCCGTTTTGTGTAAAGCGCGAACCTTGACCCTTGCTAGAAAATACGTATCACTGTCTCTCACGTTACACGAGAGCACGAACGTTGTGGCCGCGTGCAGTTATCAAAACCTGCCACAGGCAGGTTTGGTACTGAGCGTCACGCATACTGAGAGCCGCATACTCCAATTTCCGTGTGTATGTGTGTGTTACTACTCATCCAAAACCACTGGAGCGATTTGCATAAAAATTACGCTAGCAGACAGAACGTATCATGGTGATTGGTATAGGCTAGTTAGATTTGAATTATTTACAACCTCCCCATTAAAATTCATCCAAAAGGCTTAATAATGAACACTATTACAGCAGCGACAAATAGCTGTTCCATTAATCGCGCACCCCTCTCCCACTGATGATTGACGTGGCAGCCACTAAGAATGTTAATTCTCGACAAATTAATTTCTCGATTCGAGAATAACAATTCCCGGGATCTCGTCGAGAACTCAACCTCTATTAGTATCCCAGGTAGGCCTAACTACCACGACAACCAAGTGAATTAAACTTAAAAGGTGCGATGTACGAGCAGCGCCAGCCGGCTGCAGTTGCATGAATAGGCCTACTTTTAGCAAAAAGCTTACAAAATTACGCGAAAGTATTTAGCAACATCAATCATGTGTGTGATTTAGCACTTATTTCACACGTTCGATCGTAAACTGGTGGATTTGTTAAAAGTCATTTCATTTTCATTCGCCAGGCGGCGTCACCGTCGACTGCATCTATACGCTATAATGTCAATGTTGCGTTATTATAACTGTGTTATAGTTTTTACTTACTTTTGATTTAAAGTTTTAAAGTTCTCTTTCTAATAGTGAATTAATTTTGCTCCCAGTATTCTTAGAAAGTTTTATTTAGAAATTTTAATTTATTTTCTCCTTTGTTTTGACACCATGTCTGAGATAGCTGATCAAATACTTGAGACAGAGACTTGGGTCCGCCATTCTGGAGGTCCGCCATTCATTCCGGGGGTCCACCACAAAAGGACGCAATGGGGAATAGGCGTTTGGGCCCGCTAGACTGGATTAACTGTTACTTCCTTATACTTTACTTTATGGATTTTCCACCATTTTTGCTCCTTTGACCTTGAAGTTGACTCG
>Ga0049105_1001331_pt1 | contig 10757 bp, 9 predicted proteins | sample WorMetvaBAHAMAS1_FD_61260 | JGI IMG/M metagenome (GOLD analysis project Ga0049105, IMG submission 61260) | Worm MetaG Olavius vacuus BAHAMAS.1 | ecosystem: Host-associated > Annelida > Digestive system > Unclassified | place: Germany: Marburg | collected 2013-04-09 | reverse complement strand
CTCTGGAAGGTCTGTCAGTTTGTCAGGTTATAAATAAACATGCAATCATATTAAATTCTCTGATGCACTGGCCTGTATTGTCTGCATCCTCTGCGGCAACACTGAGGTTTAGGAGTGCTTCTTGACAGTCGGTCAGTATTATGTGTTACAACACTGCAACTTGGCTGAAGAGCTTACATGGTGGCAGTGTTCGATTTGTCAAAAAAGCAGTGAGGGGTCGAGGCACCGAAGGTGCCGAGGGGGGTGGGGTGTGGCCTGGGGAGGGAGCTTGCCCCTCCCCAGAAAATTTATTACTTTTTTTCATTTCAACAGTTCATTCTGGTGCATTTTCGTATACTGATTCTAAAGTTTTATTTGCAATCAAATGCAAGGAAAGGTATGTTATCATGGTATTCTTGGCGATTGACAGTGATACAGATAGAAAAACGTCAAGCTTTCATTAATCTCGTAAACCGCGTCCAATCAGTCATTAGCAACTCATATCGGTTTTGCTGCACTGTAGGGCTACCATAGGCGCATGGTGTGCAGCAGACTGAATACATGAGGAATGTATACGTTGCGATAGCAATTACACTGTAGAGGTAGATTGTGGACATTTTACAATAATGCAAATGCACAACATTTAGAGAGAAAACAGCATAGACTCATTAAGACTGCTTGAAAGTAATTAAGCACAGCAAAAGTACCGGAGCGGCAGTTAGCCTACAAACCATTACAAAAAAAGCTTTTCGAGATGGGTCTGAATAATGTCTGACATTAGTTCATAGGGATTTAACGACAAATTTGGACTTTGGACCTTTCTGAGGGGGTCCAATCTGACCACCCAGACCAAACTTTGCAGTCATCAGTGGTGGGGGGTCATCATCAACCAGTGGGGGGGTTAACCTCCCCCCCGACAAATCGAACACTGCATGGTGGTCTGAAGCATGTGGCAGCTCAGCCCACATCAATAGAAATCGCAGGACGTTTGCTGAGTTTGAACTCAGAACTATTGGATATATTTTATAACTGCTTTCAATGGCATTTTCATTTGTTTGTCATTTAATCTGGTGTTTGTTGGTGGACTCTGGGCGAGGCTCCCCACACACACCAACACACCAACACTGATGCCATTAGAATAATGGCATCAGTATTACAATGCAGTCCATGAACAAAAAATGTGAAATGATGAATACTGGGCACCTTACAAGCAGGCTGCAGCTGAAGCCACACCACTCGCATCAACTACGGATTTATTCATTATGAATATATACACAAATCAATGTTTTCTGCTACGAGATGGGTTATTTTGCGCCACCCTCCATATCAATATATACATATATTGCATGCAAAGTAACAGTCATAACGTAATATGTTAAAAGCACATCACATATGGCAGCCAGTAACATATGGATGCTTCAGCAGGTCATCAACTGTTGGTCTGGTGCGTGGATTGCGATCAAGACAACTCTAGACAATGCACACAAATGACAGATATGTAACAGAATTTTGCTCACAATCATTTAAGTACGAAATAATGCAAATGCAATACATTTGCAATACATAAATACATTAAAATCTAATTAAGATGTCAAATATGCAAACATAAACTTGACTATGGCTATAGCTCACCTTCAGAACGTCAACAACGTGAGGGAGTTGAGTGTCAGGAAACTCAATCGCATGATCTGGGTTCATGATTGCTTGTAGCTTCAACAGTGGAAGTCGTAGTGACTCGAATGGAGTCCGGTTGTACACAAGAGAATACAGAATACATCCGAGGCTCCATACGTCACTTTTTGTACTAATCTGAACATTCATCACAGTTTTAACTCATCATAGCTAAAATATAACTGCAATATTTTACATGATGAGAAATCACAGCATTACAAAAAATTCCTGTATAAAACTAAATTGTTCAATATTCAGCAAAGTTGAAAACTCAAGAGAAAATATGCATATTTTCATATATAACAAATGTCAAAAGAAAATAACCTTAATGTTTGGTTTGCCATTGCCATGTAGATCAGCTCCCCCATTTAAGTCACTGATGGCCTCAGGACTCATATAACTGAACGTTCCAACGATCTGGTCACATGTGATGCTAGTTCTGTCCGGCTGGATTGTCTTTGCAATCCCAAAGTCAATCAGCTTCACAACGCCTCCAGCTAGAATAAAATTTGCAGGCTTCAAGTCCGAATGTACAATTCCTGCAGGAAATAAACATATCCTATGACACTGTATAGCACACAACTGGTTTGTCAGTACTTCTACTGCAACAAGACTGGTTAATGTCATACAACTATTTTAAACACGCTTGCTTTCTTCCCCAAAGCAACATCAATACCTTCAACCAGCATTTGTGAAGCATGAGCAACATGATGAAACTAGCTTGGCACAAGAAAGCAGCAGACAAGCCTGGTTAGCACACGCCAACTGTGCAGTGTGCACATACATCACTATGCAGGCAAAACTTTCAATTCTGTCACGCCAAACTGATTTTCAACCACGCAACTGAAAGTAAGTATGTGGAAGTAAGTATATGTATAATAAAACACCACGGCTGCCAACCCCGTGAAACCAAAAATAGGGAGATTCTGTGGTGCAAAAATAGGAAGGAATAGTAACCATTTTCCCAACAATCGAAGACATACAAACGAAGACTTCTTGACTATTTTTGCCCGATTGTACCATTCAACTGTACTATGAGTTGGCGTGCAAGAGCAATAACTACATTTGACTGTGAACTGTCCACTGATACTGATATCATGGAACTTGTCTTAGTGCGGGCAGAACCGTGTTTCTTTTCCAGCTCACTGTCTGGAAAGATATTCCTGAATAGTGGACTGGCATGATCTGATGTTGACAGTGGGATGCTGTGTTCAACCAGGAATGATGCAAACAGTAATTCAGAATGTGTAACTTTCGCCGACCGATCTGCACCAGCAAACGACGACAGAGATGCAGCATTCAAATGCTTCTGTGTAGCGGTGCAGTGCTTTCTGAGATCATCATGACCACCATGAGCGACATTGACATCACAATGGCACAGATTACAGAAAGCAAAACTGTCGCGAAGTGCCAACTTAGCTATACACTAAATCTCGTCACCGTACTCAATTTTAAATGTCTGTTCGTATTTAACATGTCTTCAGCCTTTTGTGGAGTGTTCTTTTTACTGCCAATTTGTTTACATTACACCACAGGATGGGTATGACTAACGCAAGCGGATCATGATAAGTATGCAAGTGGTACTATTGCAAACGGTATGACGAAACTCAATTTTCAACATCGTGCCGACACCAATAAGAGCCAGCATGCAGTTTTGCTGTTTACCACCCTTTGAAAATGTGCGAAACGACACAAACTGCATGTCGACTCTTCTATCTGTGCTGTTTGCTGTCATTCGTTGCCAGAAACATGTCAAATGTTGACGAAGTCAGAGTTTCATCAAAAATCTGTACATGCATAATATGGGCCGCAAATTCAGGAAGCTTCCGCAAAAAAAGGGGAGAGTTGGCAGCCCTGAAACGCTCTAAAAGCAACAATGTGAAATATGCCGGCATGTTCAAAGTAATAATTTTGACACTTGAGATTTACCTGATTATACTGATGTAGTAGAAATGTTAGAGTTATAGGCTGCTATGTTGCCATCATGAATTTGATGAAGCACACTTCTCCCAGGTTAATTCTGATGAAATTTACACGGTGCTTACTGGCATCAATACAAAAATTGGCTTGTTAGCAATATGTCAATTTCTGGTACACTATTCCAAATGTGTGACAATGATACTAATGAACTGGCTATACAGACCCCCAACAGTATTCCACATGCTACCAACGGAGACATTCTGCACGTGAACAGGATCAGCAGAATGAGAACCAACAGAACAACGGAAACACATGAAGCCTGTCTGCATCACATCACATCAATCTAACTATTGACCGTTACTATTACCTTGCTCGTGTAATGCCTTCACAGCATAAAGCATCTGCATCCAACATGGATTAATCAGCTTCTGTAAGACATCAGGATGCATTTTGGATGCACGGAAGAAGACAGCAAGGTCCATTTCACCACGCTCCATAACAACGTACAGAACAGATGTCTGAGGATCAAACATGCTACAAGCACAACACTGCCATTTTAGTTCTACAATCAAATTTAAAAGACATCACTGTGCATTAACATAACGACTATATACAAGTTAAATCAAGTCACCACAGAACATGCTCACTCACTATATCTGACAAGCTTCTTTAAAATACTACATAAACTGATTAAATTTATCATAGATTTTACTGAAAATCAGCGGCATCAATTATGCATTATTAACATATGCTTCGTACTGGTCAATCAGGCGAACAATTTGAGGGCAGTGTTGCAGGCGATGGAGCAGACTGATCTCATTGCAGTAACTAGCAACCATCTGTTCATCTTCTGCATCAAGATTTACACACTTCACTGCACATATCTTCAAATCAGGTCCAACAGCCTCGTACACCTTGCTGGAGCCTCCCCGACCAATCACACTCAGCAGCATGTATGGCTTGCCATTGATCAGCTGCACCTTCCAGTCCTATTCACAATACACAGTTTCAATCACACTCAGCAGCATGTATGGCTTGCCATTGATCAGCTGCACCTTCCAGTCCTAATCACAATACACAGTTTCAGTCACTTTATGCCTAGCACAGCAAGTTTCACATCTTTGCACGTATTTTATCTGGCAAATTCCCTTCTTCAATGTATGTCATGAGAAGACACAGTCAACACAGTTACAGAAGCAGAACAATGTTGCCTTCCAGTAACATAAATGCATCTACCAGGTAGTTAGTTTCTGTTAACATATGATGTGCAGCTTATACACAAAACTGATCAGTGACACAGTATAACTGAGTTCTTAGACTTCATCCAGAAAGCAACCAGAGAGTGCAGGTTAACCTCTGTCAGGGCAAAATACAGGAAGACAGTCTAAAACAGACCAAGAATATAAGTACAGACATGTACATGTCGGTGTGTAAATTCAGCAAGCTATCAATAGCATGGTGTGATGTGTTACATCCTGCTATGCAATTAAATACAGTTAAACATTCCTTGATCCAACATAACCTCCAAAATCTACTTAGCTGTTCTCATACCACTGCCTATCCTATCCAAAAATTTCTTGAAAATTCATCTAAGGTGGACAAAGTATTTTAACACTAATAAAGAACAAACCTTTAACAATATAGCAAAGTATACAAATCACTACAACAAAGAATCACAACAGATGTTGTGTATTACAAGGTTCATTACACTGACTGCAGAATAATATGGACATCACAACCAACTGAATATGCTCAATTGCCAGTGATGTTGTTCTATAAAAATAACAGTTACTAACATGCTAACGAACAGGTATTAAAATGGCACCTTAAAAGGCATTGTTTGGTTTGGCAGTGTTGGAGGTAATGAAGAACTTGCTATTTCCAACACTGGCTGGCCAGTCTGTGCCAAATGATGGTAGTTTGTCCCTGGTTGAAGACTGTTCAGTACAGAACTACTACATACAGCTGCAGGTGTCTGTGTCTGATGTACGCAGAGCACAGGCAACGGTGCAATGAAACTTGCAGTACAAGAGGCTTGTGACGACAACACTGCAGATGATGCTAAACCTCTACATGTTGCCACATTAACTGAGTCTTTGACATCAACAGCATTCACTGCATTCACCGAGTTGACACTGATTGGTACACCGTGTATAAAAGGTTGGTTTGCATTCATCAGCTTAACATCTGCCAAGTTCTGTGAGACGTGGGTCGACGAGCACTTTCTGTCTGTTGTCAACGACACTTCAGAAGCCGACTGTTCCGTCACAGTACTCAATTCAACGCAGCTCGACACTGAACTTAACTGTGACAAATCTCCTGTCAACACCCCACACATATCTCAGTATTGTGACCATCACCTAGGAAACACCACACAGAGAGGAATGGTTACACTAAACTCAGTTAACTTTAACCACACATAAAAGCTTTAACCTACAGTTAGTGACAATGTCATTGCAATAACACCAGTTACCAACTAACTTAGCATTAAACCTCAGATAACATTAATAGTTAGCTCCACGCTGAAACTGGCCAACGAAAGTAAATCGTATTTGTTTTGGATGACTTCTGTGGCACCACTGCACATGTAATGTTGCTAAGAACTAACTTGCCTGAAGTAGTCTTTCTGAAGTACACACACTTATCATCACAGTCAAGTACTTTGTAACTCATGACACTATTGACAATGTAGCAATGATCTAGCAATATCTCTATGTGCTAATGTTACGCTGGCACATCTCAGTGACAACAGGTCGTGTCACACTCATCAGCCAATAGCAAACAGTCTGTGACAACTGTAAGTAGGTCAGCACATGGTTAGACAACTGGTAAACCAGATCATCTGCAGTTTGTTTAGTGCAACAAAATATGATATAAACTGTGGTTAGTTAACGAATGAACTGAACTCGTTTGGTGCAACAGCACAATGTGATTCATTATGACAGTTATCATCATCATCATCATCAATATTTTTAAAGTGGCCGAAATAATGAAGTTATTGCTAGGTCCACGCAGGTGTAGAAAAAAATACATAGTTTGTAAGGTTAACTGACAATGTCAGAATATGAGCGCGAGTTACAGTTGCTGCCTAGTTGCCTAGTAAGGTTAAATGTAAGTTAACTAAAGCTGCTAAGCTCATAGGCGTAGCCACGTGTGCACTGAGTGCACATGCACCCCAGGGCAGAGAAAAAATCTGTTGGGGCATAATTTACAGGGGAAAGTTGTAAGTGCACCCCCTGGCAGAGCAAGAGTCAAATTTCTGAGGACATTTTTAGGCCGTCTTTGAGGGCGATGACTAAAAAGGTTGTCAACCTTTTGAGGATAAAGTGCACCCCCAGAGAAATCCTGACTATGGCTATGCTAACATTACCATCATCAACCTCAGACTGAAATGTAAAACATAAAGCTACACAAAATATCTGCAGTAATATTAGACATTCAGCAGACCTGGTACATAAACGCTATAAATACAAAAAACGACTTATATAAAAACGGTTATAGGTGACGTAGTTGTGCATTGAAAACCGCAAAAATTCGCCATTTTGTCAGATTTGTAATGGACTGTTTCATCACTACACTGCCAGTAGCATTTTACTAAGCACGTAGTGACGATATAGTACATTACAAATATGACAAAACAGTGAATTTTTGCAGTTTTAGACGTGCAATTATGTCGCCAGTAACCGTTTTATAAACGTCGTTTTTTACTAGGATGCACCGATAAGGCACTGGCTGATAATCGCCGCCTAACAATCGGCCGATGCCGATAAATACAAAAAACTTATTTTGCTCTCTTATTTAAGTCATTTGTTTAGGCTCTGATTGTTATCCGAGGACTCCTACTTGTAGATTACTTGACAACTATGTAAGTTTTTTTGCCTTTTGCTTTGTTGTACTCTGTGTACGATTTGATTATAAATAAATAGAGAGGTTATATTTCACCTATTTGCAGGGAATTTCCCACCCAACCAAATTCAACTAAAATTGGCATATCAGTAAGGGTCGCCGACATAATCAATCATTCCAAGTTTGGTAATGATTGGTCCAGGGAGTACAAAGTTACGGAGGGTCGAATTTTGCCTTGCCCCATAGGAATTGCTTGTCGCTTATAACACTGTAGTATGACTGTGCTACATGTGACTGTTGAGCCCATGTTACAATTTGCTGGTGCTTGATGTGTTAATGAAAACAGAGGCAAAGTTGAAGATGCACTAATATGATATGATATATGATATGCATGCGTTTAACACACTTCGTTGGACTTGTACATTTGTTAGTTGTGTATTAGACTAAGCTGGCTTTATTCAGCTTCTGAATGCATGTTAAATGCATGCATATCATACATCATAACATATTCGTGCATCTTCAACTTTGCCACAATTCAACAATCAATGAAACTACCACATTACTTATAAAATATAAACAAAATGAAACGACAACAAACAATGATCACTACACTGCACCACAAATACCAACCATCACGACGACATTCATCATCACCAGTAGCATTGTTGAGCTGTAATGTGACAGGAACTCGCTGTGGACGGCCTACCTTGCGTCTAAGATACATCATATGACACCATCGCACAACATTAATAATGAACTATTACTAACACTATGACTGCAGCCTGCACACTGCACAGCCCAACAAGAACAACAAACGAGTGTGCTGTGCAATGTGAACTGGACACACAAGCAGCCAACAGAAACAAACACTTTGCCCAAGTGCACGAATGCAAAGGTGTTAAACAATGGACATTCAAACTGACAAATGACATTCTCCAGCCCTAAAATATGTTCTACATCTTAAAGCTTGTGATCAGTGTCACTGCATCGGTCTTAGCCTTTGACTGTGTCTTGACATTACAGATCTCAGTCCTGGTCATTCGTCATAATGCCTTACTTCTTGTTTCTACATCTGCAACCAATACTAGAAAAGCCACATTATACAACAATTATTTGTTAACAAAGTATCTGATGGAAACTTAGTGACTCTGTAATCCAGATCTTTAATCTTAAAACAATATAACTATAATGGCAGACCTGTGATGCTGCAAACTCAAACTGAACTCAACTGGAATGACAACCACCTGCTGTGAGATGAAGTGCAGATGCTGCCAACAGTGCTGTGAGCCGACATGTGTTTATCACAAGTGTCTTCGTGCACAGGTCGGCCATTCACAGTGTGACAGAAGTGTTGTGGGTAAGTAGAACTGTCAAATGACCCTTCATCAAGTTGACTACACAGTAAAGCACATCTCAGTGGTCACTTACACTGGACACATGTGAAAACAGTCGTTACAGTCAACAACTGAACAACTCATAGCAATGACACAGTGGCATTACTGTTTCAATGTTGCAAGACACCTTCAATATTGTGTATGTATTCTCATGATCAATGGCTCAAATGTGTCAATTCGTAAAGCTGAATGTCTTCCACAGCCCTAAAACAATTTTATCGAGATGCCATCTGTGACACCAGCAATACCTCAACAGATCTCCTACTTGCCTCACTGTAACTTAATTACCTTAAATGCTATGCACACCTGTTATACTGCAAAACAGAAAACAGTAACTAATTATACTCGTACGTTCAGCTTTTAGTTTTGTGAACAGCCATTACACTGTTTGCTGTTTTATAGAAATTCATCCGAGAGGAGATGGCGAACGTGAACTTTTTACGACGACATCGTACATGGACTACGAGATACAAAAAAAGAAGAGAAATCAAACAGTTAAACAGTCGTTAAATAGCCACAATAAAGTTCACTTCACTTATGGAAAACACACATGTCCACAGCTGCCGAACGAGTCTCTTACAATAATAGATTCACGCATAAATAGTGCCACAGGTTCGTCGCAAGACATGTCGCAGTGTTGCTGTAGATAAAATGGAAAAATAGAGTATACCATAACCCTACCGCAACAGAGCTAAAAGCTATCACTAACGTGTTTCTAGACTGTATATTTTCCGTACTACAGTCTCGCAGACGATCGCCTATATCAACGCATGATTTTGCATTTGCTTTATGCCATTTACGCGCTTTATGCTAACGTATACAAAGCGTAAATGGGGATTATGCTAACGTATACAAAGCGTAAATGGGGATTTTCTGTACCCAATACAGAAACGAGGCTCTCTGACTATGAAAGAAAGCTCGGTAAGTGAATATAACTATTATTGTACTCCGTAATTCGGCCACAATTTTCCGTAACGCACTCATTCTCGGTAACCTCCAGGAATATCGCAATGTATCGCTAAAAACTACATTCTTTGGCTCACATTTCCACTGCAGAAAGTATTGGTGAATCTGCAACCACTTTTATGTAATCTATCCCGAAAGCTACCGAATTTGGTGAATTACGCTGCGGTTAGAGCTAGTTAAGGCTATTACGCCGTTCAAGGTCATCCAAGGTCACCGAGTTTGGTACCAATCGAAAGCTCATATGCGACTTCCTATTAGTGATTAGTACTAACTTAGCTCCTATCTTCCACCGTTTCTGAGATATAGCATTTGATAGGTCCAAAATCACTATATTCGGCTACTCCCCTTGTGTTTAACTCCCCCGACGGAGGGGTTCCCCTGAGAGATATCCGTAAAATTTTTACCGAAAGGTCACAGTTAGCCGAGGTACCAAACGGAGTAGAAACAGTGCCGAAAATTTCAATCGCCTGAGTAGGGCGCAAGAACGTTACAGACGAAGACAGACAGACGGACGGACGACGACATGTAGCAAACGTGATCGTGAGTTCGCATAAAACTGAAAAAAATCAATACTTTTTAGTATTTTCAAGCCTGGGTGCATCATTTTAAGATTCAACGGGTATAAGCAGTAGCCCCATGCGATACTCATCTAGTCATAAGCATGACATCTCTAGCTGTTGTAGTTGTGATTATTGCTTGTGCAGCACAAATCAACTGGTAACAGACAGGCTCAAATAGACTGGGATCACGTTCCTTTTTGTCGGTAGCAGTGAATTAGGTTCTTGGATTAGGCCTTCTCATTAAAAATTAAATTTTAAAATTATTACGCATGCTCTGAGAAATTGTTCACACCCAAATACAAAATACAAATACAAATACAAATACAACAGTTATTTCTATTGCGCCCCCTACAGTCTGACCGATGGCGCATTACAGAAGTCAGCCAACACGTGTTTCACAGCCGTAGGCAGACTGAAATAA
>Ga0049105_1001330_pt1 | contig 10761 bp, 4 predicted proteins | sample WorMetvaBAHAMAS1_FD_61260 | JGI IMG/M metagenome (GOLD analysis project Ga0049105, IMG submission 61260) | Worm MetaG Olavius vacuus BAHAMAS.1 | ecosystem: Host-associated > Annelida > Digestive system > Unclassified | place: Germany: Marburg | collected 2013-04-09 | reverse complement strand
ACTTATTGTACTGCCTTGTTCAGCAGCGTGTACCAGTCACGAGTTCACGACGTTGAGGAACTGTTGGACATTTGGCACGGCTTTCAACGGAGTACAGTTGCTTGATCGCAATTGATGGAGAGCGCGACATAGCGATGAGAAAGCTGTCGGTCTGTGTGTCAAACGCTTAAATTGTGACAAAGGAAGAAAGATCTGCCAGATTTTTATCTTCGCGCCTGCGTGCGAACCGAAGGGGGTCACTTTGCGTCCTGACTATGCTAACTGAGTGAGCGGTCACTGAAATAGGGAAACAAAAACAATGTTCCAAATTCATAGAATGTGTTTTTCAAATCGGCTAACACTTCACAAGGTCATCGTAAAAGTTCGGCACAGCTGTGTCATCAAGAGAATTGGTAGAGCAATCGCAACATTTTTAAAATTTTTGTTTCACACGGTAGTGCAACAAGGTTTTTTACCGCGCTGCATGGAATGCAGCCTCGGTCTAGCGATGAGCAAGGTGTCTGTCCGTCCGTTTGTCTGTCTGTCACAAGTGCATTGTGACAAAACGGAAAAAGATCTGTCCAGATTTTTATACTATATGAAAAAAACGTTTAGCCTAATTTTTCTGAGAAGTTTGCGATTGACGTCTGCGCTCTGTGCATGCATGATAAGGCCTAAAGTCTCCACGTGCAGCTGTTATGATTTGCGCCAACCTGGTCTCAGTCAGCTGAGCTAAAAAATTTCCAGCCACACATTTGATGACACTGCAGTGCATTCATAAGTTTAATTCATTTTAATGTCATTTATTAAAAATCCACTACCAGTTTATGACCAACCTGAATCTGGCACATAATACTGCCACACATACAAAATGTTAACTTAACTAATCAATCGTACTGGAAACTTGTTAGTAAAACATGTTAGTTCATTTGAGATAACAAATTAACAAATTAAATCGGAGAACATTTTCAACGTGCGTTTAACAACTAAAACTATAAACGACTAACAAATGCAAAAGGCAACAGGTTATCAACGTAACCAACATAAATCACGATACAACACGATTTGTGCCCATATGGTCGATGCGGATGCCTGGGTGGGGTATAATGCGGTAAAATGCATGTGAAATAAAAACCTGTGACAATATTCCCAATTTTATTGCTTTGTCAAGATTAATTTAAGAATTTATGTATTTTCAGCTTTGTTCATTAGGTAGGTCGCCTTTGACTTCTGCTTTGGCCAACCCAAAAATGTGGATGTGGTGCCACGTGTCTGTGCCACAAAGGCAAGCAAAGCAACGCTAACATACAGAACACTAGTTCACAGCCCTTCACTAAAGCAAACTACAAACTCAAAAGTGATATGGATAATTACAAAGAAGTCCGTACATTAAAATACAGAAGCAGAAAGCTAATAGTTTACACGAGTATTTAGATATTTATACACAGTTCAAAAGTAAACGAGACTGGCTCAACAGAAAATAATCAACTGTCAATGTCACAGACAGGCACCCTCCCTATCGGCAAACGAAAATAACTCTCATCAAGCTACATCAGCTCCACTCACTACACTCAGTGATTTATGCCGGTTTGCTGACGATTCCTTCTGTCCAATCTGCTGGCTTCCTTGAAGCTTGACGATGCTCGCAATGTAATATTCTTACGCTTCTTTCCACTTACACTGTCGTCCTGATTTTCTTCTTCTGATGACGAACTGAGTCGTATTTCCATGCTTCTGGGCCGCACTCTCATAAAAGGGCTGGTCAAACCCTCAAACGAATGAACTAGTTCTTTTATTGATCGCCTTCTTTCGACTGGATGTTCACCGTCATCAGTTTTCACTTCTTTCTTTTTCTTCTTGTAGAGCTCAAGTTGCGCCTTCGCTGCAGCTGCTGCTGTACATCCGCTTCCATCATCTGACCCAATCACACGAGCATCAGTCACGTCTTTGCTAAGTGGATGCGGCAAACATGGTTTTGCATTTCCCTTCATGAAACCGGTATCATGCATCGGCGGTAAGTTTGCCGATGACAAGAACTCTACGTCTGAAAAATCAACTGCTGTTGGTGTCGACGACTGATTAGCACCAACCATGACATCCAACGTAATATCTGTCGCATCAGTCATCTCACCGTCGCTTGTTTCACATTTATCCAATTCATTTCTCGCCGACAACTGCGGTGCTTTTGGCTGGAGGTGGCTTTCAATTCTGTACGTTCTCTCAACTTTACTGTCGGTGACCTGTCTAGTTATTTTTACGTTGGCTTCCTTTAGCTCTTGCCTTTCATGCCTGAACTGTTCAGAAGCACGCTGATATGTCTTCAATGACGGCTGGTCAACTATTCTTTCCAAAAGTCTACTTGCATTGTACTGCTCCGGTTCCACATGTATCGATTCCTTCTTCGTTTCTGTGATATTTGTAGATCCAACGCTCGTTCTAGTTACCTGTAAATCCTTACGATCAGCATATGGACTGAAAGCCGAACTGTGCATTGGTAACCGTCCAGAATGTAAACCCGCAGCCCTAACTGGGATATGCGTGACTTTTGAGGCCTGTGACGTCACGGATGACTGATCTCCACTGCCCATGTTCTGTCCGTGGCCTTGCGAAGGAAATGTCATCTTGAAACTGCTGATCTTTGAAGGACTAGACAATGGTGCAGAATCTACAGCAGCACAACTGCGATCATCTCCACTGCCTGTAACCACAGATGATGGCGTTCTGTATATGCCACAACCAGAAGTCTGAACTAATGGTGATATATACAAAGGTCTTGCTGGATTTCCTTTTGGCAAGCCAAGACTTGAAGGAACACTTTTCTCAAACTTTGATGATTCACTGTGCTCAAATCCGACATTATTGTTCACACTGTGCAACTTTGTGGTACTGGTATTTAAACTATCGTGTTTGTCTGACACTGAACTGGAATGTGACTGACTGATATTCTTGCCAAACCAATCTTCCCGAAGTTTCTGCAAGTGCTTGGCCCTGCTTTCAGAAGACTCTGTGGTTACTTTGTACTCTGACAAGGACACTTGACGTGCGTCATTTTTGTCACCCAAGGAAAAAGCAGAGTCTACGTTGGTCAATTTCACGTTGTCTTCTTCATCACAAGCGTAGTGGTGTAGTTCCAATTCCTCGCTTTCATTGGACTCCGACGGAAGTGGCTGAGACACATCAGCACCAGAACTGCCACGGCTGTCACTTCCACTACCCAGATATCCCGAGTCGGCACTAGTGTTTGGTGCACGAATGCCTCTCATGCGGAATTCATCGCGACACTTCACATCACGGGGTGTTTGTTGCCGTTTTGACCTCAGACTCACAGGATCAGTGGGCACCATGATATCTGGTGTAGAATGCAACAAAGGTTGTGTACTCATTGCTAGCTTCTGGTCTGCACTGTCAGTCACAGGAGGTAACAGTCCTACCGGAGTTTCCACATTAAGAGCTGAATCGGAACGCATATGCAGGTCACAGTGAGTCTGATACAAGCGTTCAACAGAATGAGACTTCTCTGCCTTTCTGCTTTCATTCTCCTGAATTCTCGAGACCATGTTTCGCCATCGTTCAGCATCCTTCTCAGATAAAGCTGGCAGACTTCTGCGCACAAAGCTGTTACTGGAGCAGGCACGATTTGATGACAGAGGACCAGCTCGGCAAGAACGGAATAGAACAGATCCTTCTGCTGAACTCATGCCTGTACGTGATCTGCTTACTTCATTCATGCTACTGCTACTTACATTACTCAATGGTACTGGTTGGCACACATCATCCGATTCAGTACACGGCAAGCTTTTTGAATTTTTATGAGATATAAAACTGCCAACATTTTCAACAGGAGGCACGTTATGAGCAGCTGATTTTATTATGTTTTCCTCCACTGCACGAGATGACAGCATGTGCTCAGATGGCTTGCCACTAATCACTGACGCTGAAGCATGTCTTCCATTGATAAGCCATTCCTTAGCATATTCAAGACTCGGAGACTGTTTGCCTCTACTACCTTCCAGCATCTTGATGTTAGTGATCGACAAACGTTTGGCTGCAGAATCATCAGCTGCACTACACTGGGCACTAGACATGGACGATGAAATACTGCTCCACTTTGAATGATTTTCCGACGGCGCATCACCCTTATTTAATTTTTCAACAAGTTTTTCAAAATCCATGAGCTCATCAGAGGTGAATGACCGTTTCTTCTGCCGAGTATTAGAATTACTTACACTGTCACATCCACCTCTGCCAGTTTCAGACAACTTAACTGCATCACTCTGTCGCTGGAATAGCTTTCTGGCTCCATCTTCACTGGGACCAAACAGTTTAGCTTTAATTTCTGCAACACTCACAGGATACGAGTCATCGTCTTCATACACGTCACATTTTTCTTGGTTCGTCAGACAGGCTTTGCCAAACTTTTTATCGTGTGTTTCACTCAGAAACCTGTCAGATGGGTTTCCATCACTATGTCTCACCACACCAACTTCAAACCCAGCCATTCTCCCAGCACTGCATCCTTTAGCTGTATCATGACTTGTAAAAATTCCCGTCATATTTTGGCAGTTTTTTGCACTCCGGATTTTGTCCTGTACTGCGCAACTAGTTGCAGCTGTTGACGGCTCAATTTTTGCCATTACCTGCGACCGATAAGATTCCTGACCACGCAAAATATGTTTCTCATAATCAGTGGAAGCACGTGATGGCATCTGATAAGAAGTCTTTGGACACTGTATGTCTTTCTGCTGACCAACTTCAGTTGGCGGCTGTCTGCATGACCTACTAGTGGACGAGTTCTTTGTGAGAATACGATCAGACGGAGCATGAACATGAACGTTATGACGAGCTGACACTGGAAAACTAGTAGCACAGGAGCTGGAATTTGAATAAAGATGACCGGTCACTTCTTGGTTTCCTAGCGACATCTGCTGCACTAATCTATCTTGAGACTTCTGCCCTAACGGTCTCAAATCTTTGTGTACATCACGTTCCACATAGTTTTCTCTGTGACACAGATCACGTTTCCACCGCGTCAGACCACTATCCACTTCACTGCATTCTCTTCTACTCCCGCTGCTCTCCCATGTCAAGTTTTCATCATCCACTGGTTGGCCGCTGCTGCAGAAGTATCTCTGTTGAGAATCTCTGTTCAATGCCGTCTCTACCTCTCGGCTGTTGATAATCGGTTTACGTTTATCTGCTTCAGAATACCAATAAAGTGGTTCAAGTTCCTTGACAGAGTCATTACTGTAAGAATCACGGGCGTCTGAATAGCTGCAATACATCCGATCATCCTTCCCATGGATATTCTGCGACAAACCATTACTCTTCTCTCGCTCAGGTCTGTGAAAACCAGTTACACTAAATACTGTTTCTTTACGACTACGTACTTCACCACTGTTTTTCGATGACGGTCGATCAATCTGACCAACCAACTTTACAGGCTTTGATGGCACACAAATGCTGCTGGCAAATACTTGTGAGCAAGGCAGCTCTAATGGCTGATGGTGCTTCAGTTGGTCTGGTTTCACTGAGCGACAAGGCTCATGGATGCTCCAACGATACTGTTCACGAAATACAGCTGTTGCCTCCGGAGTCAGCTCTGTATTTTCATCAAGACCACGGACAAGATCGCGAACAACATCCTGGTCAGAACGGTTTGCAGAATAATCTTTATGTTGAGTTTCAGATGTCAGCCGCATTTCCGGCTCTTTACTCAGCATCGACTGAGAAGGCTGTGGCTGCAATGAAGGATAACTTGGTTCATATGTCGTGTTGTAATTCCAAAAGTCAGGGCTTCGATTTCGTGGAAGTTCCGATCGAGGTGGTTTTGGAGGCTTTCTCCCAGGCTCACTACACTGAACATTAATTGACGTAGCTGCTTCATACTGTGGTTTCTTACTGAAATGTTCTGGCATTCTAATTCCACTGTCCCACTGATAAACAGAATTTTCATCAGCCGCAGGCAATGGTGATGGTTCGGTTGACACAGAAGGGCGGTCACTACGTAAAACAGTTCTTGACGGTCTATCTGGATATAAGTTCACATCCTTGTCAGCATCTACACTATCAGCAAAGTCATCTGCACTTATGTTGGATTTTGGAGGATAATTTGGTGATGGAATGACATCAGGTCTTACTGGCAAGTGATGTTCTAAACTACGTTGCAGGCTCTCAACACGATGAGGAACTGAGGGCTTTGCAACGTCTACGGTAATGTGGCGGGTGGCAATTTGCGGCTTTTTGATCTCAATGTGCAATTCCGATCCTTGATTGGTACTGTACGGCTGACTTGCTGTCGGCTTGTGGTCAGTCTTATTCTGTGGTCGATTATAGTGGATTTTTCTCAGAATATACTCGTAGTCATCTGGAGGAATAGTTTTATGTGATTTACTGACTGGCTGTGGTTGCCTTCTCGCGTCTTTCTCACCATCACTTTTTCCACTTCCACTCTCATTCCCAGAAGAATGCTGTCGATGATACTCAATCCTGTATTCAACAAACTTTAGTTTTTCTTCTTCTACTATAGATTTGGCATCAATGCTTGGCCTCTGCATCGACTTACTAGGTGCCGATGACGGCCTTGAAGTACCAACATTGCAAGTAGCTAAATTCATCGATGCATTTGCAATATTATTTCTATCATCTGGCTTGTAACTCCCCCGTCTTACAGATGGCTGGAGATCAACATGCGGCAATTTGCTTGACGTAAGGGGCTGGGTATGGGAGAAAACAGCCTCACGAGGCTCATACAACTGCACAACTTCAATATCATCAGACGTTTTCTCTGGTTCCAAACTAACTGCATCATAGATGTTTTCAAACGACGATGAGTCCTTGACTGAAACGTTTGTAGGCACATCCATACTGTTACTGACATTTACTAATCTGCCAGACTTTTCATCACACTGATCACTGTCCTTCGCCAATGCATTTACAGTATCAGTAGCCTGAAACCGACGAATGTAATCCTTTACAGCAAAAGAGGCTGCACTGGCAGTGGCCGTACTGTGCTCAATACGGTCCAGGTTTACTAAACTATTCTCCGGTGACTGATCAATGAAGCGGATGTCTTCCTGAGACTGAGTGGCAGCACACTGTTGCCTTTCCTCTTCAGCTGTATGCTTTTCTTGATCACTGGTCAAATCCCAGCCGTACATCTGACAGCGCTGGTGCAGGAATTTTCGGCGTTTTTCCGCTTGTTCTTTCAACCTGATACTTGGTCTGTCAGCAGCTTGTTTCCAAAGTTCTCCTGCAACGCCAGCAGACACTGATGTGTCTGTCGTCTTCCCCGAACGCCCCGTGATGTCCAATCGACGTCCACGTCGAAAGTGCAGTGGACTACGATGCCAGGTCTTCGGGGCTTCATCCTCCGACTCACTGCCAGAATCCAGATCCACATCTACTTTAGCAATAGAACCACCTGCCGTGTGAAGTGCAGAAATATGGACCGTCAGCTGCGAAACGGGCATCGTAGTGTCCTGTTTGCCTTTCACCTCATCAACGCTTGACAGTGACGAGCTGGAACCGTATGACTGGTGGTCGTCGGAAACATTGTCGGCAAAACGCAGAAAGCACTGCGGTTCACTGTGTCGGCGTTGATGTGAAACGGAGAGTCCATCGTTGTCGAGTTTATGAACGTCAGGGTAGAAGTGTGTAGTGTTCCAGTTGTAAAGTCGCTTGGAGGACGCCACCTTCACCTCACTCTGTCCCTCCACGCCATTCTGACTACGATCTGAAGGACCGTCACCAACGCCCTGAATACACAAACAAAGAAATATCGCATTTGACTTTCCTGTGTCAAAACAATGCATGTATAACAAAAAAGAAGAATTTCACCGCTGCTTCAAGCAGGCTTTCCACTCCACTCTATTCTACACTTTTCAAGGACCTTCAAGGACCACATGAGCCACATAGTCGACACTGCGTGTTAACAAAATTTGAAGGCTGACTGAAATTACTCCAGCAAAAGGCCACCACAGTGTTGAAAATGATGCATTCAACTGGCCAAAAACCACAGCAACTACAGCACTAACAAAATGAATGCAGTAAGCAGGTATACACAAGTACAGTGTAAATATGCACATATGGCACGTGTCTGCTATATGTTTACAAAAGTAACAGAGATATAGTGATAACATAACCCAACATCATAGCTGATCAGCAAGCATTTGCAGATAAGGGTAATGTATGGAGCACACATCATAAGAAGGAAGGAATCAAGCAGTGGCATCCCAATACTGAGGGGACCAAACCCTCATCTGTGCCAACGTTCAAAGCTTGTCTTTATAAACTGCATGCTATTATGCCACTGACAGAATAATAGTGCCATAGGCAGTGTTTTCAGGCTGTCCATGTGTCCACACATCCGTGACACTGAAAGTTAGTTAATGTGATATCTTATAAACTGCTTGTAAGAATTAGACCAAATTTACAGCTTCAGAGATTAGATTCTGAGGTCAAAAGGTCAAAGGTCAAGGTCACAGATAACATTCTCCAAAAGCACTTTTCCGGCAGAGGCATACAAACTGACAACTCGCTGTCGAAGAGCATCTGATAATAGTAATAATAATAATAATAAAGTAAATAAGACTTAAATAGTGCCATAATTCTATGACTAGATTCAGAGCTGCTTGGTGACTAGGCTAGGATGATGACACAAAGTCACTGTTTATATCACAGTTAAAAGCACAGTTAAAGAAAAGTGAAGTGAAAAGTTTTAGCCCACATTAAATTGAATCCAGCAACACTGTCAGACAGTCCCACGCACTTGGAAGCGCATTCCACACAGCTGGTGCTATGCGGCAGACCAAGTGTGGTGCTGCAGATAACCTCATGATCTGGTATTGTGGTGTGGCTGCAGTTTAGAACGTAGATCTAAAATCTAAAGTGTAGTTTGTTGGGTCCCCGAGAAAAACTGTTGCAGGCCCCCTAAAGATCAACACCAAAGACCTTCATAAACTGATTCAAGTACTTTCAAGGACCTTGTTTCTTTTACGGAGTTTCAAGGTCCTTGAAAAACTGGGAAAAAATCCCTAGGCCAAAAATCGAGGCCAAATTTCACATTTCTGACCAGGGCGCCGACTAGAAATCTTCTTACTTACTTACTTACAGTTATAACCCAGCTTAGGGGATGGATGGGCAAAATTCTGGGTCAATTTTACCAGTTCAGCTTAGTACGAAACCTCTCACATACAATTTTACAGGCAAATCTTCCGAATCGGTACAGTGCACTATGATGAAGGCCTGTGACGCATGCGCAGACATGGGCCAGTTATAGCGCACTGTACCGATTCGGAATACTTTCCATTTTACATTATTACCACCAGAGTGGTAGGGATAATGCTATATAATTTTAGGGGTCTCTCTCTCTACCACTGTTATATAACATTGTATGAGGCGGGGAGGGTCATAAAAATTGCCATTTTTGCATTATATAATTTATGGACGACCCCTTATGCGACTCTGAAGTAAGCGGTGGCAGTAACTGTACTTGCTGTACAAAACAACAAATATTGTAAAAACGTGTTGTTACAGTGCGACCTTTTTTCAGTAATATGACAGCAATTAACATCATCAGTTATACAAATTGTAATAATACTAACAACAAGCTGCCTTTATTACAGTTAAGTCAACTACAAATCACCTGCATCACATTACGACCAACAATCACAACCGATCACCGTTGAGTGTAACATTCACATGTCACACACAGTAAATCAAGAGAAACAGCCGCCATGCGGTGGTAGCAATTAACAACTGTACTGTGTACACAGGTACCTAGTACTAGGCAGCCTCAAGTGGCGTCGTAAAAATCGCCCAGCGAAGACATAACAGACAACCATACAGTCAGCAGGCAACTGCCTCATTACAACACAGATACACTCGGTGTAACTAACCACACGGTCGCCGCAGGCACTGACTGCGACGCTGTACCGCCAGTGAACTCCCTATCTCAGCAGCGTCCAGTATACGACTGTCTGCCCGTCCGTCATAACAGCCAGATAGCGCCTACAGCAGCTATCTGCACGGTGCACACGGGCGTTATGACCAGCAGGACTCACGCTTACAACAGCGAGCCGAGTCTATATCCACTCCACGGCCAGACTGCAGGATGCCGACTCATATCAGTATCAGCAAACGGCGTCGGCGGCGGCGCAGCGGAGACGCGCACGCCCAGCCGCCGATGAGTTGGACTCGGACATCAAGAAGGCCACGCTTCTCTCAGCAACTTGGCTAAGAAGCAGATACAGCGCACTCAACAACATATCTGCTCTTAATCTCTCCCTGGCACTGAGTAGTCTGTCTGCCTCTGATTACAGATTCTACAATTCGCTCACTTTCCCCGAGAAAGTGCGACTGCCGTCGGCCTCAATAATAACGGCCTCACAGCTCATAATGACGAACCAATACATAGCGCGATGTTCCTGCAACCCGCTGACTGAGTGGAGGAATGTGCCGTGCCTTGACCGTGTGAGGAACAGCGACGTAACCATCATACGGCAGCCCCGTTCTATTCATTACTGATCCTCTTACCATCACCTGTAGCTCATGCAACTCGAGCAAACTGAGAACTTCAGCAAGTTGCAGTAGAACTGCTAAATATGCTAGAATAAGGTAAATACAGTATGTGCTTAAATCAACCGCAGTTGTGACAAAATAACAATAAAAACGTTTGTAAACGCATTTATATGAAAATCAATGCAAAAAACTTCTCAGTTTAAAACACAGTGTAAGGGCGACATAAGTCACGCCTTCGAAACAGCAAAAATCACCGTGTTTTAT
>Ga0049105_1001329_pt1 | contig 10767 bp, 6 predicted proteins | sample WorMetvaBAHAMAS1_FD_61260 | JGI IMG/M metagenome (GOLD analysis project Ga0049105, IMG submission 61260) | Worm MetaG Olavius vacuus BAHAMAS.1 | ecosystem: Host-associated > Annelida > Digestive system > Unclassified | place: Germany: Marburg | collected 2013-04-09 | reverse complement strand
CTCGATGACCTTGAATGACCTTGAACGCCGTAATAGCCCTTATTTTTCGTTTTTTTTACGGAATTCGACAGATTTTCAGGCCGATTATATCACAGTTGTTGAAGATAGACCTATAATGTCTGCTAATCATTGTCTCCCAGTTCCAGTGTTCTACTTTTGGCGAAAACTATAACGCACCCTGCAGCGCGGTCTCTCTGCGATAGCTGAGCATCTTGTTATACATGAGTCAAAATTTAAAGAAAATATTTATCTCCAACAACGGGGTGCAATGCGGGTGGTCTACTATCGTGTAGGCCTACAATAGGGCTATGAGCACTGTTGACGCTGAGTGGAAGGCCGTCTGCTTGGCGCCACCTTCATGATGACTGACCACACGCCGTGACGTTACTCGCATATTTATCAGCAATTTTTCTCCCTGATGAGTTGATCTAATATCACGGCGTCCCACTGGCATTGTCACTGATAAATGCGGGTATTATCACGCGGATGTCCCCGCGAGAGGCTGCGTTGTGCATTGCACTTCGGTCTGTCGGTCTGTTTGTCTGTCTATCACACGTACGCATGTGCATAATATTTTATATTTAAGATAAAAAGGTCAAGATGATGAGTCGCATAATATTTACAGAAATGACTGATCAAGAGGCCTCGCGAACTCAAAACTTGATAGAATACAGTGTATGGAGCAATAACGTGTCACGGCCATAGACGATAAGCATTCTCGCGCAGGAAACCAAAGATTTTTACTTATTGCTGGCCGTCACTGAGCATCATCACGGCTATAATAATTCACAAACTCACGACTCATGGCTTATGCAGCTATACCGAATTTTTTCATGCATGGTATGTGAACGCACACTATACAAAATATGAATAGGCCTAGGCCTACACACATACAGAGCACAATACATACAAGCACTACAATACTTAAATTTCACCATCTTTACAAGTTTATAACTCCTGCTTATGATGAGGTAGGAAGGCGCTGTGTATATCAAAATGTTCAGCTCTTTGTCGGGAGTGAGAATGTTGCCATATTTAAATGTTTTTGCATAGTTTCAGAGAAACGACATTACACTGAAAATTCCAATTAATTTAAGCACGACGTTCAATCGTTGTCTACAATCCCCTCAACATTCACAACCAATGCTGGTTATGAACACCAGTAGGTCAGCAGCAATTCAACAAGTCTAACGCGTATCCTACACACCATCACAGCCCTTTCAACAGTCGTTTTAGTACCTCTTTTACTGCTTCCTGGCTTATTGGACAGTACTCAGCAGTCGAGCTGTAACAGAACGCGCTTCAGCTGGTCAACGTCTCGGATGTCTTGACGATACAGTTTTTGTTGCAAAGTGCTCCTGAGTAAGAAATTAACCAGACTGAGGCCTGAGCTACTCTGTGGGATGTTTTTTGCTTTTATGAACTCCGGTACGCGGGAAAAACAGGTGACGCGTGAAGGGTAATTATTATTTTTGCATGATATCGTTTCACTGAACTTGTGCAAAGAATATCTAACTGTGATAGAATTCAAAACGGCGCTATTACTCCTGATAAAGTACTGAACGTTTTGATGTATGAATCACTAGCTGTGCTTCTATGATATCCGGTATAGGTTGAAGTATAGGTAAGTGGCCGGCGAATCATCGTAAACAGTGAATAGTTATTTTTGGTGTCATACTGTTTTGCTGGACCAATGCAAAGAGTATTTAACCGTCATAAAATTCAAGACACCAATCGTACTCCAGACAATGTACCGAACATTTTAGGATATAGATCGTCTTTCTATTATTATACCATCATATACACACGAGTTACAAACTTTTAAAAATTGTACATTTTTTTCGCCCACTCGGTATGTATTAGAAGTAGGCCTGGGCCCTATATCGTTTACTATTATGCCATTTTCCACCATATAGTAGCAGTAAAGAGTGGACAGTTGTGGTGGCAGAAAGATGTTGATAATTACGAGGACATGCATATTATTTGTTCAACAAGGCTATATTTCAGTGATCCAAGTGGTTGTCATTGATCGTAGTGATTGATTGCTGTGCGGTATAGTCAAAAAACTGCCGGTTTCGATTCGATGAAATTCAACAGCAGCTTAACACTGATGATGCATTTCCCGGCCTATTCCATGCTTGTTCTTGCCGCAGATCAGTAATGACGTGCTATCTATACATGTAGGTCCCTACTGTCCGATGTATTTTTTCCTATTAACTTTTATTGTTTTCTAAATTACCTTGATTTCGATGATGTAGATGTAGTTAAAAGACGTGAACAAAAAAAACGATACATAGGCCTATAGTAGACATAATGTCCGGATCAAAGAAGTTAAGTTATTTTTAACTTCTTTGGTCCGGATCGTGGTAAAAAATTTGGTCATTTTAGCAGATGCGGTGCAAAAATAGCTAAAGTTTCGTTAAACGTTTTCAAAATGCTAGAAATACTCTTGCAGTTTATAGGAAATCGTCGTGACAATGCTAACTCTATAAATTTGGGCTGAAATTTTTTTAGCCACTTGCAAAATCTGGGCATTTACGGCGATGTCCAGACCTCATGTCTTGCAACACACGTCCCTTGTTTCCGACAGTTTATACCGACGCTTATTTCGTTACACTTATCGCGGAACACCTTTCAGGCCCATCTGCGAATCGAATCTGTGTTTGCACGAACAGATCAGCTGAAATCGATTATAATCGTGCAGCACCAATCGTTGGAGAGCAGCACGCATAGGCCTACAGTAACGCCGATACTTTTCGTCAGTGGCTGCCTGTCTGTGGGCGCCGATAATCACAGTGGGATGTTGCTGCTGCTGCTGCTGCTGCTGATGCGGACATCAGTATCCATGATGCAGTGCGCACTGTTGATACTCGTTCAGTCCGGTTTATATAGCGAGACGAGTAGTTATCGCTGGACCGTTTAACGCTGCTCGTCGACGCGCACAAGTGCCAGCCGTTACGAACGGTATACCTGTCCGTTATTTCACTCGAATTGATTCACCGCTTATCTGCCTCTTATATAGTTATTTTTCGCAATACGACAGAACCCGGGCTAGAGTTCGGTTTTTCGCAGTGCGACAGTACGATTCGGTAAAATGAAAGTAAAGTTAACTCGCGCGAATTAACGGACAAGTGCTCCACGCACTTCCGGTCAACATACGGTTACGTGATGAGCCCACGTGGGCTGCTGCGGCTGAAGCGATGAGCTGCGAACTGTTCAACTTCGTGGTGTGGGGTGTGGTGGTCGGCGCGCTGTGTGTGTTCGGTTACGTGGGCAACTTCCTCAGCGTCGTGGCGTTACAGAGAGACGTCCGATCGGCGACCACCACCATGTTACAGTCACTCGCTGTCAGCGATCTCGTCCTGCTCGTCTCGGTCGCCGTCACCGATGCCGCACCGTACGTAACATCGTTGTCTTAGTATAATCATTGTTGCAAATAAATTTTAAACGAGCTGTAATCTGTCCCGCCGACCGTAGACATCCTCTTATGGGAAAATCGGTTATGTCGCGACATTACTAGGTCAGCATTTAAAAATGGGTTGGGTTTTAATTTCAAACGGCCTAGCTGCTGTCCTGTGCTTCAACTTTAAAAAGCAAGTAAAGCTATTTCTGTAAAAAAAATACATGTCGCGAATTATTGCTACTTGAAATGGATGCCATGAAGTTTCAATTCGTGTGCATGTAAGTAAGTAAGTAAGTAAGTAAGTAATCCTTTTATTTCCTGACAGACAAACGCCATCAAGGAGCGAACAAAACGACACACAACAACATAGCAACAATGCTGTAAAAAGTGAAAACATTAGCGTGTAACTGTAATACAGCATTACCGGAAAAAAAGAAAAAATAAAAAAGAAGAAAAAAGAAATACGTGAAAAATGACTGATAATTGAATATCGGTGCAAACAACAACACAATCAATTAATATGCTCCATCAAAAATACATCGCAAAACGAATGAATGTTTGTAGAGGTTATAGTGGCAGTAGGGGAGAGCAAAAGCACAGTTAGAAGTGCGGAGTTTGAGTGTGTGTGCTTGCGTCTAGGAAGACGAATCTTAAACAACTGCTAAAACATGGATTTCTCCAACCATTTTTATTCCCACGGCAACTTCGTAAGATGTCAGCAGTATATGATCATTAGTATAAATGCCAGTACACTGTCTCGGAAAAAACGTGCTGTCGAACACACAGTGTATTAGCACGTGCACGATATGGTCTAGCGAAAAACAGTACGTCGTCAACAGAGTAATCAGGATCGCGACACACTGAAGCATAATACTTATTGACAGTGTCGAGGGCCGAGAACATGTGATGTGGACTGGATAGTCGATGCGACCCTTGGGGTTGCCTGTAGTGGTCTTAACAGCGGCCCTGCAGAGCTCTTTAGAAGAGGCCTCTGTTAGTCTACGGCATTGGTTTGCCCGATTATCCTGTATAATATAGTTAATCTTTGTTGCTAGCGCATCCGCTTCAACTGTGTGGCCTCCCTTTCGGAGTCTATATCGCTGTTTAAGCGTGGACTTGACCAGTGGGTCGCGGGGACCAACAGTAACACATTTAGTGGGTATACAGTACTCAGTAAGCATATGTAACATTATGTATATCAGTGAAAAAAACATATGCCTCTTATCGCCTGTTGTTGGCGGCGGGCATAACTATATGACAGTTTGTGAGTCTTTCCTGTAGTACTTAATTGTTATTACAGAGACTGCGTCTAAGGCCTCTTATTGGTGTACATCATGTGAATAACCATCCACCATTGTCACATGTCAATATACCAATTTATTGCCTTACAAAAAATCGTTTCGTGTGCTGAGCGTTCGTATGTCCTGTCTTTATCAGTGTTAAGTAATCGACGTGCGAAGAAGGTATATCAGCCGTGCGTGACGCGTGATGCGGTATTCTCATCGGCGGAGCGGCACTGTTGACAGATGCGATCGGCTAGAGTTGCAGGGATGCTGATGCAGGTAGAGGCAACATCAGCAGCAGCAGCAACAACAGCAGTCAGCTGGCTGTGAGCTGGTTCACCCGACAGCGCAGCGTCCATCACCGTCCAAGACCGACCAGTGTTACTGTTTTTATCGACGAGCAACCAGCGCTGTCTGTAGACCGGTTGCTCTTATTCGCAGCCACAAGACGTATAGACGTAGACAGAGTTCAGAGTTTACGAGCTCAGGCCAAAGCCGCTATCCCCGCATCATGTAACCACTTTACAATGTACTGATTTACTAAAATTACTCTATACAACACTTCACTCCGACTTCCGGTTCCCCGCAACTGTGCTCTGAAGTCATAAACAATATCTTAATTGTACCAGAATTTATCCAGTCTCGCTTTAAATGTGTCAGTGGTGTTAGCAGAAACAACCCAGCAAGACTACACAAGACAACATAACTCTGTTGCTTTTGTCCATTGGTATCCTAGGCTTCACGCCTCACTCATTTCACTGGTGCCTTAATCGCTCCTGTGCTCTGTGCGTTCGAGTGTTAGCGACTTCGTTCCTGTCGGCTCCGGTCGTCCCAACTAAAACTCGGATAGGCTACCGTGCCGCCTAGTTAGCCTGTTGGTTATATTGCCCTCGTGTAAAGTCGTGTTACCGTTGATCTTCATCGTCCGCCATCGGCATCTGAGTATTGTAGCCGAGATGTTAATTACTTCTTATAAACGTTTGGCCGCTGTTTACCCACCCACGTGATCGCGGACAACGTCCATAGCAATAGCATTCAGCTTTTAGTTTTGGTCATATAGTGTTTTGCTTTTATACTGCACCGCGCCCGTTAATAAATCAATCGATGAATGAATATAAGCGCTTGCCTGCTTTGTGTAACAACGACAGCGACGACAGCGACAACAACAACAACAACAACAGTTGCATTAGTACCATCATAAGTCTAAGGACATGCAGTCATCAATCGACTGAACGGGCTGGCACTGCACAAAGTTACCGAATTCGGTGAAATAACGCAAAATACCGGCCAATACGCCGGTCAAGATCATTCAAGGTCACCAATTTCTGTCCACTGGAAAGCCCGTATGCAACGTCCTTATACGTGTCAGTAGTAGTAGCGTAATAACTTGCTTTGCGCCTTGCAGCGTTTCCGAGATGTGTCAAACTGTTGTCAAAGTTTTTGCTGTCGATATTTGGTAGATGCCTGTGGTTGGGGTGAACCTCTAGATAACAGAAACGTGTGATGCTATTGATTGTGTAATATATCTAATTAAGCTTCTAATTATGATATTTTAATTAGAATTAGCTGAAAATACCTAAATAAATAGAATTAGAATTAGCACATAATCCAATTAATTAGCTAATTAATTATAATTAGCTAATTAATTAGACAACACTGGTCTATACATGTCACTACCACTGTGAATTTCGCCACTAAGTAGTGCTTAACAGTCGCTGTTAAAGGAACTTATATTTGAATTACTTACTGCTGTTTAGTTAATGTTTGAAGAAGCGCTGTACTGATTTGAAAATGGAATCACGTGACAAACATAATGAATGGCTGACGTTTGTGTTGAATAGTAACGCTGATGGTTTGCGTAGTTTTTCCCCGCTGCGTTAGAATTTTATTGACGTTAATTTTTTAATCGCAATTAATTCGTTAACGTCCTGATGCGTTCGTCGACGCGTTAATTCGACAGCGCTACTTTCTCACCTGTAGTCCTGTACCTGTATTGGTTTGACGTACAGGTATATCTGCGTCTACACGGAGAACTGCGCCAACCCGTGGCTTGCCTGGCCGTACATGCGCTATGTCTGGCTGCTGACGCCGATCGCGCACATGTGCAGTATTTGGCTGGTGGTGCTGGTCGCCGCCAACCGCTACTGGGCGGTATGTCGGCCGCACGCCTCGGCGCGCGTCTGGACCACTCGCCGCACGGTCGGCTACGTGACGGCGGTCGTCGTCGGCGTCATCGCGTTCAACGTGCCGCGCATGTTCGAGTACCGCGTCGAGGAGGTCGCCGTTTCGCGTTCCACCACTTCCGCCGCCGTCACCGCCTTGCCAGCCATCGCCACGACCAGCAGCCCAATCAACCATCACTACTACTACTCCACGACGCATATCGAAACCGAAACTAACGTGGAAAGCGAAAGCGGCGTGACTGCGGCCGTTGAGTGGACGCTGCGAGAAACGAGGACGGCGTTCGGCGTGTCGGCGTTCTACCGCTACTTCTACAAAGTTCTGTTTGTCAACATCCTGCTCGTGCTTCTGCCGCTGGTGACGCTGATCGTGCTCAGCGTTTTCGTCATCAGGGCTCTGCGCCAGACACCATCATATCAACTGAGCCTGCTTCACGCCCGTCCCCGACTGTGCGACAAGCAGGTACCCGTCTCGCCCCCACCTGCCGCCGCGACTGCCGCCGCAGCCGCCGCAGCCGTGGCTGATTCTTCGACGGACGAAGTCATTAAAGACGATGACGTCGTGGTCGACAGTGAAGGTCAAGGACCGCAGCAGCAGCAGCAGCAACAACAGCTGATAACGACAGCAGCGACGATAAATGGTGATCCCTGCAACATCACGGCAGAATGCGACGAGGACGAGAAAACAACGAGATCCAGATCGAAATTCAGCATAATATCTCTCAAGGTGTGCTTACCTGCGGTTGACGACGATCACTTTCTGTCAATCTACGCGCCAGTGTGTTTATCCTGAAATAGATAGATAGAGCAAGGTTTAACGTCCCACCAAACACATTATAGGTCATATCGGGGACGGGTTTTCACGGGTCAAATGACCCAACCAACAGTGTCAAAGAACTGAAGGAAGAGAGTGTTTACCCTGAAACTGTAAAATATATGTTAACAAATACGGCGTTCCGCTAAATTTAACTCATTTAATAGAAATTTGCATTTACAGTGGCCTTCGGTGATTGGTCAGTGTCGTATCGTTCATTAGCTTTAAGGACAAAAGAGTAAATTACTTACATTAATAATTTAATAGCAATAATAGCCCTATACATTAAACACAATACATAATATGCAACTGCAGGGTGGCCCAAAAGTCTGCATCATTTTCAAAAGTTGATAACATTTGTATATTTATATCGCAATAACTGGGCGGCGAATTGTTCGATTTCGGTTAAGTTTGGTACGAATTTGAGCGCATAACAGCCAGTACACTACGTTCAACGTTCAAGGTCAATGGGTCAAAGGTCAAGGTCATATCAACAATAAACACGTCATAAGTCAGGAACGGATAGGTTGACCAACTTCAAACTTAGTGAAAATCATCCCATTTCGGAGAGAAATATGTGAAACATGTTCAAACTCATTAGATTAAATTGATCGGAAATAAAAACATGTGAAATTTTCGTACTGTACGTTAAAAAAATACCTGAAAACGTAGTCGGATCGCTAGATCAGTGTTCGGTTATAGGAAATCTGCGTCGCTGAATCCTATGGCGATGTCAGAATATTTTCCCAAACCTTCGAAATAGCAGTTTGTGCGCATGCGCAGTACAACTTTGGCCTAAAACACTGATAAATGCTCATCGATTGTCGAAATATCTCCTGCAGAATTTTTAAATTTGTAGGTTTGTGGAATTATGGGCGGCGGCCTAGTAATTTTGCCGTAACGACAGACGCGGCGTTGGGCGGCCTCAAGTTGCAATGCATCGGAATTTCGACCTTTTCTAGCTGTTCTGCATTGTGTGTATGTGTTTCTTACATTTATCTGCCGATATTCTTGACTAATAAGGATTAATATGGCGTGCAGTGTAATTCTATAACGTTACCCGAAGGTAAGTCGGAAGTTAAATAGGAAGTTTCACAATAAGCCTAAGGATTTAGATCTATGGAATTGAGCGGCGGTACTGTGAACGCTCTGGCGGTTTTATTCTATAGGAACATTACAAGGCGTCGGTCGTACCAAATCCAATCTCATTTGCTAAACGAATTTGTATGGCGCGGAAGTGCGCCATGGGCATCTGTAGTAATCAATGTATGTGATAGCGTGTGGTTGGCGTTTTCAATAATGCAGCTGACGGCGACCGTGTTAAGTAGCGTCACCGGCTGTCATTTATGACGCCGCAGTCACGACACTCGTCATGACGCCAAGTCATTGCGCCGGACGTCAGGTCTGCTCGACGGTCGTCGCTTTCATAAGATATATATGAGCGAGCATCATCAACATTATTATCGTCATCATCACCTTCAGCAGCAGCATACTCGTGTATCTTGGATGATGAGCTGACAATTTCTGCATTCGTGACACATTAACTCGCCGCCGTCACGTGGGTGTCGACAATTACTTTCCTTCGCAAAGCTTACAGGCCATAACACGGTAACACGTACAGGCGTGGCCAAAGGAAGTCCTGGAAGTACCAAGACCCACACAATCGGAAGATGAAACACTTCTGCACGCAAACACGAAAATAAGTCCACGTTATACATATACTGTGGTTTGTCAGAATGTGATTATCTTCTAATCCAAGTCGTCGTCAGTCAAACTACTGATATGACAGTCACATCACGCTGTTGGTTGGCGGCAGTGAACAACGCGCTGCTGTGCGTGGCATTTATCGCAGTATCTGTCGAAATATACATCATGTTACCTTCCGTAAAATTCGCGGAAGATAAGGTGCTCGTTTTCGTTATTTTCCGAGAAAAATGCTAAAATAGTGCAACTTTTAGTCTAACCCTAATTTCCAGAGCAGATTCATCAGATCAATCGGAGTGGTATTGTCGAACGGTTATATTGTTGTCAAATAAATATGGTTCAATAAATGAACGCACCCAAACGATGGACAATTACGTATTGTATGGGTGTGCCGGAAGTGCCCGTGCATAAATTAGGCAACTAGCTAATATTGCAGCCCAAAGGCTGGGTTAGCAAACACAATACACTACACACAAAGAGCTGCACAAAAATATTACTACTATTACTGGAAATTAGCTGCTAAGCCATAAAAGATGTATATGTGTATACAGGTATACATAATGTATAGTAATGCAGAAAAAAACGAATAACACAGAAACAGATCATTTACTAAACCACACCATGATCAACATTACATCTCGGCCATTAATACCCGATAGTACATCGCTGTTAGTTTTAACAGAAACCTCAATCTCGTTTCCCATTTCACGTCCAACAGCCTATTTCGTGACTGATCATCTAATGCAGTTTTCAGATACATACAGAGGGGCTGTGTGTCTGTCTGCCATTGAAGACTTTGTTCAGAGTCTTTCAAATCACACCGTATTGTGCTGGGACACGCGTGTCCATTAGCGAAATATGTGAAGACTCGGCAACGAAGAGGAAAACATTGCGCACGACCGGATGGAGCAGTTGGAGACTAGATAGGCCTATCCTACACCGAGAAAAACTACTGCATATAACTCGCGAAATGAAACGAGACGGCTATAAACCTCCAGTCTGTTATCAAAGTAGGCCTATGCGCCGCTGACCGCGGCGCGTATTTCACAAGTATTGAGGTGAACGGAACGACAGTCAATGGAACTTATTAGATGCTGTCGTGTCAGCCATAAACAGCCAGCATTGTTCGTGGAAATAGAGGCGTTCTGCAATTCCCGCCTTCCGCTAGCGTCTCACTCTGATGACTCGTTCTCTTATTGTATACTCCGATTGTAGATACTACGTATGTGTGTGTGTACTGTTTACGTTACGTTACGCTTACGTTACGTTATCTCCCCGTGTGGGTCCGGGGCAAGTAAGTAAGTAAGTAAATGTGTGTGTGTTTGTCCCAGAATAGACCCACTCCGTTTCCTGGCTGGATGTCGTAGGAGGCGACTAAACCAG
>Ga0049105_1001328_pt1 | contig 10770 bp, 11 predicted proteins | sample WorMetvaBAHAMAS1_FD_61260 | JGI IMG/M metagenome (GOLD analysis project Ga0049105, IMG submission 61260) | Worm MetaG Olavius vacuus BAHAMAS.1 | ecosystem: Host-associated > Annelida > Digestive system > Unclassified | place: Germany: Marburg | collected 2013-04-09 | reverse complement strand
AGGGTGACACCATAAGTTCCCGCACTGGGTCAGTTACCGCACCGCGTGACACCAGTGTTAATGAAGCCACTGAAACGTAATGGAAATCATCTGTCACCACCCCCTCGTGACACTGAAATCACATCTCGGCTTAGAAAAGCAACCACATATCCTAGACCCCGTAACCGTACTAACCGCTAGAGATCTTTCATTCGTCACGCCCTTCTAAAATTAAATAGGCCTATCACTGTCCTTGGTTTATTCATTGCATTGCATTTCATTTCTTGTCTCGTATTGTATTGTTTTGTTGTACAGTGCATTATTGTCTGTTTAGCTTTTTTATTTTTAGCCTTCTGGCTACAAGTTCAATAAAAATTTATCTGAATTTGAAAGGTAGACTAATGTTACTGTGACGACCTGTTGACACAGTTGTGACACTTGCGCGGGTGTGTGTGTTGACGTTGGCAGGTGCCACTGGAGCGAGCGGTGCAACTGGCAGGCCCGGATCTGACGGATTCACCGGACCACAAGGTCTCATCGGCAACCCGGGACGTCCAGGTTTCACTGGTCCGCCTGGACCAGCAGGAAATACCGGCGAGTCAGGTAATGCAGCACGTACATGTTTACTTACAATGGCTTCATTTAGCGCAGTGGTAGCGCGTGAAGCAACAGTTGTTTGGACAACTCAGCCCTCCATCCCTCCGGGGTCGGTAAATGAGTACCAGCTTCGGCTGGGAAGGAAAGGCAGGTATGGTTCATTCCGTTAGCGCATGTACGCGGGGTGTGCAGGTAAAACTGTGAGATCCTTGAGAACGCGTGCCATACCTGAGCACCTTAGAGGTGTGTTTACGACAAGGCGCTATACAAATCCACGTTTACCTTTACGGTTTACCTTACCTTGTTTGGACACGGCTGCAAAATGATCGACTACTAAAGACACTGATGCTGGGGATGGTACAAGGTCAGTAACAAAAAAAACAATTAGGACTGCCTGCACAAAGATGGGTTGACGACCTTCTGATGTGTAAGTAAGTAAGTAAGTAAGTAAATAATTAATTAAGTAAGTAAGTAGAACATTTATATAGCACATTACGCCATACCTCTAATGCGCTATCTAATGTAATCTAATCTAATCTAATCTGGGATTTTTATATAGTGGCCTTAACAGAAAAGAACTATTGCTAGGTCCACTAGAGTGTCACGATGACGTCCAGAAAAGATCGCTGAGACAAGAATGTTTTGAGATGTCGCCGGAATGAATGCAGTGACTGAGCAGATGTAACTTCACTATGGTGTAATAAAATGCGATGTGGTGTAATAGACATAACAGGCGCAGTGAGGAATGATTGAAGACAGAGACGAGATGTGTGGCTAGCACTCGCTGTCCTTGTTACCTTGCGTAAAGAACTAGAAAGAAAGGAGGGTAGCGCATTAGTCTCAGTGACAGAACGTATTTGTTCTACGTCGGTCCCGGTTAGTACTGGGATGGGGACGCTGTTCGCCGGTTTGAATTGAATACACACCACCTTGATATTTTATCAGACGCCCAGGTTAACTCAGCCTGGCCATCCGTCTAGGGTAGGCGATGAAGGGCTTTTGATTTGTTTAATCTTAGTTCAGATTTTCGAACAAAATTGCTCGAGCGCGAATTGAGACCATTTTGTATCAAGTGGGCCGAAAAATGGACCATGTCTAACAGTTTGTAACTCGTGTATGCGATGACACGGAAAGGCGATCCGTATATTATTTTGTGCAGTATATTATCCGGAGTAAGACTGTTGAATTAAATTTATCACAGTTTAATATTCTTTGCACTAGTCCAGTAAAACCTTATTGCACCAAAAACAACGTTTTGCCGTTCACATGTCACTTTTTCCGGCCGGCCGGAGTTCATGGGAGCAAAAACTTGTAACCAAGTAGTTTGGACCTCAGTCTGGTTAATCTCTTACTCTGGAGAGCCTTGCGACAAAAATTGTTATATTCAAGAGATCCGAGATACTGAGTAGCTGAGTACTGAGCCCAAGATTAATGATGATGACGATGATAATGATTATCGTTAATGTTATTACATGTATTATTTTTGTGGACACCTGCACTTAAAGAATACCAAGTGTCGTATCACGAACGATGAAGTTCCATTATCATCATCGTCATCATCATCATCATCATTGTCGTCGTGATCATCATCATATTGGTGAATATTTGATGTTGTTCTGTAGGACCACGTGGTTCAGCTGGCCCAGCTGGTATCCCAGGACTTCGTGGTGCAAGTGGAAGTCCTGGTGCGACTGGACCAAGTGGTTGGACTGGTGCCCCTGGTGCTACTGGTACGGAAGGTCCTGCAGGTCCTGTGGGTTGGACCGGACCGCAAGGTATGACTGGTAGTAGTGGTGCCATCGGCCGCAGTGGCAGCATGGGTGAGGTCGGAGCAACTGGAGATCCGGGTTCTACCGGATTCACCGGCATGTCTGGAACGCCAGGAAGCAAAGGACTACCGGGGTTTGCTGGTGCTGCTGGAGCTACTGGAAACACTGGACTCACTGGACCAGCCGGGGCTCGTGGTGGCCCTGGAGATACGGGGTCAAGTGGAGTGCCTGGATTTGCTGGAGTACCGGGACTTCCTGGACTGCCTGGAGCAACCGGAAGTATTGGAGCGACTGGCGCAACTGGAATTAGTGGAGATACCGGAGTTACCGGGGTTCTGGGAAAGACTGGCGCAACAGGACTTCGAGGACCCGCTGGAAGCACAGGTAACTACCGTTTGAACATCACACGTCAAATGTACGTACGTAAGTAAGTAAGTAAGTGAGTAAGTAATAATAATAACAACAACAGTGAATTTATATAGCGCGTTTCATAAGAAACTTCAAACGCGCTGAATGTGCTAGTATGAGGAAAAGAAGAATGTCTTAAGATGACGTTGTTGCAGCTGTTGCTTTTCAGTCTTTTGTATTTGTAGCTATGCTATAGTCGAAACGTGGCTATAAATGATCATGTGGCTGTGGCAGGGGAAAAGATGCATCATGCATGAGATATTCTTTGTGAATTTATGGGTTATAATTGTGTCTCCCCTCCCGTCTTCGTGCATTAAAACCTAAAAACAAAAAAAACAAAAACTTTTTCCTTAAAAAATCTAGGTTGTTGTAGCCCTGTTTGCAGCGTGACACGATTCATAGATGTACTTCGTGTTGGACGTTTTTCAGCGCTGTGAAAATCACATTGAAATTACCTGTACTGTGGTCTCAAAATTTGTTAAGCCGGGTGGGGTTGCACAAGCACAGCCTGTTCTAGTTTTAACCAAATTTTGTCCAGATTCGTTCGCGAGTATTATCTTATTATCTTGCTACACTACCTTGGGAAATTAAAAAATTCAAATTTTCTGCAGATGTGGAACAAACGCAAACAAATTGCATTTTTAATCGCCTCTCACTTTGTCATTTATAAACAAATTTTGATTTTTCGGTATTTAAAATAGCGAGTCTTTTTCCCCATACTGATTGCAAATAAAATTTTTCATGTCATTGCTGTTTTACTTACTTACTTTTGCGATCAATTTGTGACACCAATCGCTAACACAGAACAACAGAGCCACCCATATTTTATCAAAGAAAATAACCATGCTTAAATATTTCAAATGTACAGCACATAAATACACTCAGCATACACAGTTACACGCGTAGAGGAATTACACTAGAGGGATTGTCCTACCAGACGCTGCAAACCGCACGATCGTATCTTCATTCGTCTTGACAACACCGGAACGTGACGGACAGACGGACGGACAGACGTCATCCCTCTGGCTATTACAGCGCTCTGCATTGCGAGCAATGCGGACGCGCTGTAAAAATCGCTGCACTTAAAATGCAATTTGTTTGCATTTTCTTCCATATCTGCTGAATATCTGCAGAAAATTTGAATTCTTAATTTCCCAAGGTAATGTAGCAACATGCTTAAGGTGAGATGGGTAACGTCGTGTATGTTTTGTAGCAAATTTCATACGCTTTACGGCAGTGCAAAAATTTTGAAAATCGATTAAGATTTGACAAAGACAAAGAGAGTTTGAAGGTGGGAACTTTTTTGAGACACAGTGTAGCATGTGTGTATGTACGCTTGCAGGTGAATCCGGTCGACAAGGTCGGACTGGAGTAGTCGGCAGACCTGGAGCTACTGGAGCTGACGGTGGACGTGGTGAACCCGGCCCATCTGGTCGTGAAGGCCGACCTGGTGTCCCCGGTCTACCTGGTAGTCCTGGTGCACGAGGAATAGTAGGAATGACGGGTTTTCCCGGTGCAATAGGTCGTCAGGGAATGCCGGGTAGAGCTGGTGTCCCTGGTGTGATGGGGTTAGCTGGAGGACCAGGTTCCACTGGTGCAACTGGAGCCTCGGGCTTGCCTGGTAGACAAGGTGAAGCTGGAATTTTTGGGACGCCCGGCTCGGATGGTATGATAGGTCCGCGTGGTGGTACTGGTCCTCGGGGAGCTGTTGGTCAGAGAGGTGTGAATGGTTTACCAGGCAGTGCTGGCGAGAGGGGACTTCGTGGTCCGACTGGACTGGTGGGTGAGACCGGCCGGGCTGGTCAGCCTGGGCGACCCGGGCCTACAGGATTCACCGGTGCCACCGGGCAGCAAGGCCCAGCGGGAAACCCTGGAGCTAGAGGTCCGCAAGGAGCTGTCGGTTTACCGGGCTTTGCTGGTTCGACTGGTTTCCGGGGATTAGCCGGATCACGCGGTGATCCAGGATTTGCTGGCGCTGCTGGACCGGCTGGACCGATAGGAGTTCGAGGTGTTGATGGTAATACTGGCGCTCCTGGTAACCCTGGTGGCACAGGTGCTCCTGGTCAAGGTGGTCTGATTGGATCTCGCGGTCGTACAGGAGCAACAGGATGGACTGGCGCATCTGGATTGCCAGGTCCTTCTGGATTTATTGGATCGAGAGGACAACCAGGTACGCAGTGTTGTAACAAATACTTTGTATAGAAGCATTTGAATACTTAACAAATACTTACCATTCCACAGTATTGGAACACTATTTAAATTCCAAAATATAATTGGAATACTTAAATACTTTAACAGAAGTATAAAATTATATTGAATTGGACAAATTGCCAAATCGTCCAAACCACTGCTGATGTGCAGTACAAGTAACAGCAGTAAATAGCAATGCTGACTGTTCAGTGGTAATATTAGCAGAGTTTCAATGAGTTTGTCAGAGTCGACATCACTTCGTTAGAACAAGTGACCCAACATGCACAGTGGCTGCACTGGAGCACTAGATGAGATGCATGCTATAATAAAATAATAATTATATATTTAAAATACTAAATACTATTTAAAGTGTTTACATATGATTTAATTACTTAGACTTTAAACATCATTTAAATACTAAACACTAAATGCTGCGTTCAGTACTATAGTTAAACAGTATTTAAATATTGTGTTGAAAACGTAAATGCTTTGGAACGCTGCAGGAACGGCTGGAGTCACTGGTAGTACTGGTGCCACTGGAGCAAACGGGGCAGCTGGAAATCCGGGAGGTCCCGGAGACACGGGACCACGCGGCGGCGATGGCGCTACTGGATCAACTGGACCACGTGGTGCGACTGGGTCACCCGGATCGTTCGGTTTTCCTGGTAGAGAGGGATTCCCGGGAGCTCCCGGACCGGCTGGAGCGTCAGGAGATACCGGAGCACCTGGACAGCGAGGTATACCGGGTTCAGCGGGGCCGATCGGAGAACGAGGCGGAACTGGACCTGGGGGACCGCGTGGATTACCTGGACCAACTGGACCAAGAGGATGGACTGGATCATCCGGAGAGACGGGGATAACTGGAATACCCGGAGGTCCTGGCACGAGAGGACAGCCTGGAGACACTGGTTCATCTGGTAGGTCTAATGCTGCTGCTGCTGCTGTTTATAGCACAGTGACAATGATAGTGACAACGTATATTTACATCCCGATATCGCATTATCGTAGCACCTCGGTATGCATTGCAAACAAGAATGTCTTCAGGCGCTGTTTGTAAGCTTTTTTGCTGGAAGCTGGATCGCTCAGGTAGCCCCCGTAGATAGTTCACACCGACAGGCCATCCACGGAACAAGACTGCCGAACAACTGTGCTTAGTCGATAGTGCGGTGCAACTTGGAATCGTCCGCTGGTACAAAGTGCATTCAATGTTATGCCCTGTCCCTTTCTTCCCCTCCTCCCTCCCCTCCCCGGCGCAGCAGGGAGCATATTGCATTGCAAGTATTTCTGCATGTATGTCTGTGTACCCGTCTGTCCGTCCGTCCCATGCCTGCTGTCCATAACTGGGACAGCAGGGTGTCACAAAAAATTCATTTTCGGTACACAGTTTCCAATACCAACGATAACAGGTCATGGCTGATTGCTGATGTTACACTGTGGGCCAAAAACGTGGCAGTCTGCATTTGACACACTGTCAGATCTTAACCGAATGTTTTAAAAATAATTTTGTACTGGTTTAATCATAAATAAATTTGCATGCATTTCTAGCAAAATGGCCCATAACATTAAATGTGTGCACATCCTACTTCTTGTAAACATAGAAAACAGCACTTTCACAGTTCGGAAACGTCTTCAGCAAACAATGATGCTTTGATGACGTCATTAGCAAAATGCTGTCAATGTAATAAGTAAACAAATGCATGGCTTTATTTTTCTCGTTCATTTCAATAAATTACGACGTTGCAAAAACTATTGAAATCGACAAAGATTTGACAGAATTGCGGCCAAATAAAGACGGCGCCGTTTTTCGTGGACTGCATAGCGTTTGCTAGTTGTTGATAGTGACGTCACTGGCTGGCACTGATGACTGTCGTGTTCTGTGAATATAGGTGCTACCGGATTCACTGGACCAGCTGGAGCGCCTGGTGTTAGTGGACTACCAGGTGTGATAGGAATCGCCGGACCTCGGGGTCCACCCGGCCCAGATGGAAATGCTGGCTCTCCAGGTACTCCAGGTGGAACCGGTTTCACTGGAAGGAGCGGAGGCCCTGGACCGTTCGGTGTACAGGGATCAACCGGATTACCAGGAGGTCCGGGACCTCGTGGTCAGGCCGGAGCTACTGGTCCAACTGGAAATGTTGGTGCTATCGGACTTCCCGGTGTGGCCGGATCTGTTGGATCTTTCGGAGCACCGGGCTTCACTGGAGATTTGGGATTCAAAGGTGCCATAGGGGGTGTTGGCGCGACTGGAGGGACTGGATTCACCGGCCCGCCTGGTCCAGTGGGACTTGGTGGTCGGATAGGCAGCACTGGTGCTACCGGGCCGTCTGGTTCTGATGGCTTCATGGGTGCCACTGGTAGCAGCGGGCCGCAAGGGAGTCGTGGTGTTGGAGGATCGCCTGGCTTTGCAGGGAGTCCCGGATCTACTGGATTTACCGGACCTAGTGGTGTGCCTGGGCGGGAAGGTGGTGTAGGAGCAACGGGTGCAACAGGTTTCGCAGGTCCAAGAGGAGCCGATGGTCTGGCAGGTGTAATCGGACACACTGGAGCTACCGGTCCAGCCGGGATAGATGGAACTACGGGAAGCACTGGACCTAAAGGTGTACGTGGCCTGACTGGGGTGATAGGAGAAACGGGCGATCCGGGCTCGGCTGGGTTTACCGGCAGCCGAGGCGACACTGGTCCTTCTGGTGATGTGGGCGACAGTGGTGCTACTGGCTTAACTGGCGCCACGGGGCTACCCGGACCACGAGGAGCGCCTGGTCCAGCTGGAATCGGTATCGGTTCCATCGGAGATACTGGCATGACTGGTAGAGATGGTGATCCTGGTGGAACTGGTGATCAGGGACAGCCTGGAGGTGTGGGAGCTACTGGATACACTGGAGCTTCTGGTCCTGCTGGTAGTCCAGGTCGTCCGGGTGCTAACGGTATCCGAGGTGAGCTAGGTGCGACCGGAGCGACTGGATTCACCGGCCCAGCTGGTCCCACTGGAGATTCCGGCGGTCCAGGACTGGTGGGATTGCGTGGCAGTCCTGGAGCAACCGGTGCCCCAGGTCCAACCGGTACAGAAGGTACAGGTGGTGTTCTTGGCCAGATTGGAGTTATCGGACCTGCTGGTGACACAGGATTCGCTGGTAGGAGAGGAAGTGATGGAGCTCCTGGAGGAACTGGAGCAACTGGGGGCATTGGAGCAACTGGTGCTAGTGGTGAGAAGGGTCCTAGAGGTACCGCGGGTGTGGTAGGGGTGGTTGGAAACACGGGGTCTACTGGAGGAACAGGACCAGCAGGACCAACTGGAGCAACTGGAATAGCTGGTGAAAAGGGTGTCCAAGGTGCTGTAGGAGCGTCTGGATCGCCTGGAAGGGATGGTCGTCCTGGATCGGCTGGTAGCACAGGAGCCACTGGGCCTGATGGCTTTACTGGACCAGCTGGAAGTACAGGACCGCCAGGACAGCAGGGAGCTACTGGAGGAGTTGGAATGACAGGTACAATTGGCGAAACGGGTGCTCCGGGTCAGGCTGGATTCCCGGGCTCGACGGGTGCAACTGGATTTGCAGGTATGCCATATGCACACGTGCAACTACACTGTGTCCCAACTGAGGTGACGCAAAAATACAAACTGGTGTCATTTAAACATAATATAACGTAATTAGCTATTCTTCTCGCCAGAACAGCAACAATTTAATTAACATTTATTATGCGAAATTTCAACAGTGTTGTGTAGTTTCTCTCTGAGATACAAACGTTCACATATTTGCATTATGAAACTCTATTATGAGTTCAGCAGTTCCAAGCGTCGACAGCTGACGGATTGTCGCAGACTTTGAGAACGTTCACCGAGCGCGCAAAATTCTTTTCATGGTTTCGCAGGACGGTGTTCTTGTAGACATATTCTCATATTGAAAACTTGGGGTTGACTTTACAAATTTTCAAACGTTTGGATCTCGGAAAGTACTCGTGCAAATTTCGTTGAAATTTCCAGCACTTCGGTCGATTAAATAGTAGTTACTATGATGGAAGTGACATTCAAATACAATAGGTCTTAATAGAACAAAGGCGATTTGAAATTTGGCGTCACTTTATTTGGGACACAATGTATGTCATTTATTATTGAATTTATATTATTATTGTTGTTATTAATATCATTACAAATGTATTGTTTAAGGTGAGCCTATCGCAAAGACGCTATAAGGGAACTTGAGTCAGATTGATAAACGCGTGCGACACAGATGATGATGTCAATCAGTGGTGTAACAATGGGGTTGGCAGGGTGGAAAAAGTCCAGGGGCCCCCGAGTACCAGGCAAAATTTAAAAAAAAAATAATTTCCCCGTTACAGTGAAAATTAGGACATCTGGATATCATACGCTAGAATGCAACACTCCCAATGTGCCAACTTAGGTTTAAATCCTAGTCTTGTGCATGTTGGTGAAACTTAACAGATTTGCAGTATTTGGGCTGTCAGTTACACAAAAAAAATGCGTTTGGCGGCTCGCTGGGGGAGCTAGCCTCCCCAGACTCCCACAGCCGTTATAAGGGGAAGGGGAGGGAGCGAAGGAGAAGGAAAAGGTTGGGAATAGGGAGAGCAGGAAAGGGAGGGGGAAGCAAAGAATGGGAAGGGAGGAGGGAGTGGAAGGGGTGAGAGCGGAGGGAAAGGGGAGGCAGGGGTTGACTTGGATATTTGCCCAGGAGCCCCCGAGTTCCTAGTTACGCCACTGATGTCAGTGTTAATGATAGGACAGAGAACTAAGTCAACGTCAGGGTCGCTGCAGCTCGAAGCTGTAGTAGAATTTACAGGGTGGGCCAAAAAAAGTGATACCTCTCGTACAATGTAACATAATTAGTTTAATTTTTTAACTGTATCCACAATAGCTTAATTACTTTGCTGATTTACTTACTCAACTATTTAGCTGTATGACGTCATAATTACGACCACTGATTACGACAATTTTCGGTCGTCATCTTTGAATATTTAATTTGTTAACTGTCAACGTCTGCGTGTTTTGAAATTGTACGAGAGGTATCACTTTTTTGGCCTACCCTGTATATAGATTACAGTAGTTTATAAAAGCAGCTGACGACGCCAGAAGCGCAGAGACGCCACGACACCGAGTCGTGTTCACTGTTGTTTGAAAAGAACAGTCACTGTCACTTAAGTAGCATCGTCTCATAGGCCTAGTTGACTTGGTTATTTATTTATTTATTTAATATTAAAATCGTACCTGAAGTACACGATAGGCAGAGACATAGCAGACAATGCAGATAAAAACAGAAAAAAAACAGCAAAAAGCACACAGGACACATGTAACACACTGTTCACAAAACACATATACTACCGATAATGTCATTTATATCATCATGTGTAAACCATCCAGGAAGCGTTAGAGAATTATCTCTGACCATTATAATCTCATGGAGTAGGTTAGCTGTTGCAGCATGACTTTCAGTAGAAGTGGAACAAAATGACTTAATTACATCAGTCATCAACCCAGAGCAGACCTTGTCTACATTACAAAATAGAATTTGGTATAACTGTCTTGAAATGTTTACTTTCAGCCCAGTGCATGTCACTCGTGGAACACGCTTATAAACTGTTTGTTCCCTGCACAGTTGTCAACACCAGGAAGCACTACCTCTGTGTGCGTGTTAATAATAATAATAATCTGCCTTTACTATGGTTAAGACAAACCGCTCAACTTTATGTATGGTATACAACATACAACAGTTTGCTACACAGGGCAGTAATGACACGACACACAGACTGTCACGCAGGACAGCAGCAGCAACCAGGTTTAGGCCAGAGCGGGTAGGCTGCCAGAAACAGACGGCGC
>Ga0049105_1001327_pt1 | contig 10771 bp, 10 predicted proteins | sample WorMetvaBAHAMAS1_FD_61260 | JGI IMG/M metagenome (GOLD analysis project Ga0049105, IMG submission 61260) | Worm MetaG Olavius vacuus BAHAMAS.1 | ecosystem: Host-associated > Annelida > Digestive system > Unclassified | place: Germany: Marburg | collected 2013-04-09 | reverse complement strand
GCGGTGATCTCCAAGTTCCACGCAGCAAGACGAACTTTGGAAACCGTGCATTTGCTGTCGCCGGGCCGATGTTCTGGAACAGACTTCCTCCAGAAATCCGGGCAAATGCCTCGCTGCAGAGTTTCAAGTCTCAGCTTAAGACATACTATTTCTGACCCTAATCACCTCTAGTGTGGGCGCCCTTGAATTGGACTCCATGTTATGGCGCCTTAGAAACAGCGTGTTATTATTATTATTATTATTATTGAATACTGGACATGTTTCGACCTCAGTGACAGAAGGTTGACTTATATGTGGATCGTTGTATTGTGCAAACATCCGGTACTCAACATATACTCTGGAAGACTGTACCAACAGATTCTTTATGTCATACTCATCAAGCAAAAAAGAATCTACACTACACATCACAAACCAACAGCAGTTCATAACACAATCAGTAACAGTACACTTGCAATTAATCCACCTGCTTGTCCAGTATTCGAGTGATTTCTCCCAGTGTTCTGTCCAGAGACACAACCATATTCTGCGGCCATGGCCCACTGCTTGATCCTACAGGTTTTACGTACTTCTGCAGGTCTTTACAGATCTTCACCAACCTTCACATCAAGAACCACAACTTCACGGATAAAAACGAAGACGATGATTAGGTACAGAAGCACATATACCAACCACCACAGCATTCATCTCAATGCAATGCATTCACACATTAAGAGGGGCATTCAAGTTTTGAGCCCAACATATTTCAACAAAGCCTTCTGCCTCGATAAAAGTCGGCAGCCCAACGCTTGACCATGGCGTATGATAGCACATCTTCATTGTATACAACAGCCATTCGTTTGTGTATTTGCTGCTGCTGAATGTTCTCCATTGTCAAAAATTCTACCACTGCACGACGGCAAATTTTGTTAAAATTAGTCATACTGCGCAACCGAATATTTTCAATACAATCTAGCTCCTAAAGTAAGCAAACAGTCAACATGCAATTTTTAATAAACACTAATCAGAGTTCATAGACAAGGCCCATGCCATTTAACGTAACATAAATATAACGGAAGTTAATGAGGCTCAAAACTTTTTGAATGCCTCTCGTACAATGCACATTGCTGGAAAGTATAGTTATAAATAAACTGTTGTTTCTGTTCAACTGTGCTAATCACACAATGAAAAATCTCAGCTGTCACAGAGAAATGCTGCTGCACATAAAAAGCCAAAAAAGTTGCACAACTGTTACTTTACAAATATATACATCTACATATCCATAAAAAGATAAAACACAACATATGAACGCTGAAGAAGTCAAAGAGAAATATTTTCTCAGCAGATGACACCAAAATATTGTGTAAAAAACTGTAAAACAGATATTTCCAAGCACAAAGCACAAACTATTCTCTTTGCTGACACACACCACATTACTTTGTTCACACACATTATGCTATTCTGTGCTTGCATTCGTACTTGGTTTTGTGATCAGACTCAATGACAGGCAGATGTTTCTCAGCGATGGAATTCTCAAACTCCGAGCCACTGACAACACACAATGATTCAGCAGCTGCTAATAACATCAATATCAACTGCAACTGCTCACTACTGTGCTTTCAATTAGCATTCAAATACAACAAATAACCCATAAATAATTCCCAAGCAGTTAAGGAAAAACATAAATACTTATAGAACGCCATGTTTGGTCAGTAAAACATAAACAAGGTTTATCACCTGTCAGAAAAATATTCAGATTTGTAAACAATCATCTGTTAAGTTTGGTTAAAAAGAGGTAGTACAGATATTTTAGCTGCTCATTATATACTGTACACAGCTGTCAAGAGTGCATATAAATGACTCATGATAGGATATTACAAGACAGACCGCTGTGTCACACGAAGTCTGAGCTTTTTGCAACGTTTACGCAGACCACGAAGCCGTTCTTTATCACAGGTAGACTGTGGGTCTGGGCGATCCAGCGGTGCATCAGCAATGTGCTTCAAATTGAAATTTTCCTGCATCATGTTAATACCAATATTTGTAACATTTGTCAGAAAGCAGGTAAACATCATAAATACTGCCATAATAAAAATGTGAGCACAATTTTGTAAGCTGAGTGAACGTTGATATTAGCATAAATTCTACTTAACATTAACAACACACCTGTTGACACTGGAACTCACATTTCTTCATTGTTTAATAAGATGTAAATGAAATCAGTTGTCAGAAGACAATCAGATACTATGTGCAAACAAATTCAGAGGCTGACTTACAATCTCCTGCCGAGTTAGTTCACGTCCTGTGTGGTTGTCAGTAATTGCTTGCTGGTGCTTCTTTCCACGCAAGTGACTTAACAGGTACACCTCAGATGGAATCTAAAATATATGCCTCATATCAAGCAACATGCCTTTGCAATCCAGCATTCTCAACAATCCTTCCCTTCTCTAGAAAAACTATCTTTAAATATGGTCCCAGATGGGGGCCGACGGTCAACACTTACGAGACTAGCAGATGTTTCTTCCAAAGAGAGTCATGTAGTACGTGACTCCTGTTGTGTGATTCAAGACTTTTGTGCAATTGTTACATTTTATACTTATTTTTTTTATATAGCACTTGTGACACCTCATATGAAATTGAAGAAGGGCTCCACAGAGCTAACGATTCATAATCCACATTCAGCTTGGTTACCCGATCAATATCCTAGACCAAATACATTTTGAAAATGGCCGATTTCACAACTTTTACATAAAATATCACATGACCTGGAAGTAAGACTGAGCCCAAATGTTGGCAAAACACACAACCAGAGATGTATCAAGTACTCCGGCCTCAAGAACAAGTACTACATGTCTGCATACAACCAATGAACACTTATCCACACACCAAGATTCATCAAAATTAGTAGAAAAAATGTGGAAAGACATATCTACATACTGTACACTGTCTCAAAAAATGGCCAACATTTTTAGCTGTAACTTGAGAAAGCATTGTTAGATTTTCATAATGTTTGACACATGTGTTACCGAGAAAGTAAGCAATCAGCAGATGCTATAGTTTCCCACCACACCTAACTAGTGCTTCTGCACTACCTGAGAAAATGCAGTAGTTTAGAAAATAGCATCATTTCACTCAAATGCTGTATCACTGCTTTGCCAGTTTTAAGCAGTCGCCATTAGATTTCTTCAAACTTGCTGACTTGCGACTCATACTAATGCTATTGTATTACTCTCTAAATCTTATAATCAGTGGGGTTCACAAATCACATCTGGGCTGTTGGGGTCATAGGTCAGAAAAAGTGAAGTTGAGAGGTTTGGACTATGTTGCACACAAGATGTGCCAGTGCACTGTCTTATTGAAAGACAAAATTATTGACCGCAATGTGTTTGGTAGCTAGTAACATTTGTTGAGATGGTAGAACACCTCAATAATGCTATCCATTGACATGCAATCCATGTTTGATGAAGAAAAACTTCCATTCTTGACATAGCACCCAAGCGGCCTGACACCATGGCAGATATGATAATCGCTAAATGGGTGCAAAACAGGTAGCTGAATGCCTTGTAACCTTTCGTGGTCTTGTTTGGTGCATACATCTTATCGTTTTATGAATGAAAAGTAGTCTAACGGTGATTAGGTGATAATTCCGATATGACTAGTGCAACTATTGGCAAATCAACATGAAACATTTATGTGAAAAGATACAATATCCATATTTTCAGTTTTGCAAGGTAGTACAGAAGCATTAATTAGGTGAAGTATAAAACTACGGCATCTTTTGATTGCTTACTTTCTCAGTAATATTTCTGCCAAAAATTATGAAAATCCGATAATGCTTTCACGAGTTATAGCTGAAAACATCAGGGATGTTTTTTTGAGACATAGTGTACATACAGACAGACATTTTGAGCCATTTTTAGCTCAGAACAGAAAGTAATGTAAAATACTCATTTCACATGACATACAGCAGACCAAACTCAACAATGTTACCACAAAATGCACACTGAAGTGCAGCTACAAGCATACCATGACATTGCAGACAATGCACAACTTCTTCTTCTCATATGGCACAAGTTTTGGCGCATCATTGTGATCTTCTGTTGAGTGGCGCAGAATGCTCATGCGGAATGCTTTCTCTTGTATTGCTTCCAGCTTCTCTTTGTGTCTCCGGTCAGTTTCATCTTGCTACACACACACATATATGCAACAGCAAGACAATCACAGCATGTGTGCTACAGTGCAACTTACAATGCAGCCACTTGCAGCGAGTTCAGCAGACACACACACCAGCCATTGTCACATTAAACATGTATACAGGGTTTACCTTGTACCTATAAACTTTGAATTTCTAACAACATATATGATGCCACTTCTAACACTTGCACATCACTTTGATACATCATAGCATGGCATCAGCAAGCATTAAAGAGTGACACAAGCCATTCACCAGTCAATGAACAGAATGAACACACACCAAGTGCAAAAGGTTAAGAAAATAACACAGCACATGCAGCATTTAAGACTAGTGTCCATATAAATGGCAACTTAAACCACTGAATGTTGATAATATGACAAGTTCATTAAAAGAACTTGTGAGGTAATACACTAGTGATAATTTTCTCTATGCAAATAACACACTGAACAATAACCTTGAGTTGTATTTTCTTTTGCAGTTCTTCAATGTGAGCCTTCTGCTGTTTGTTGAGGGCTGCCAGCCGTTCCTCACGGTCACGTTCCTTGGCTCGTGCTGCCTCAACACGCTCCTTCTCTTTCTCTTGTTGTCTCAACTCAAACTCACTGGCTCGCTGCCGACGACGCTCAGCCATCTCCTGAAACCGCGTCTGTCTCTCTGTTTCTAACGCTCGACGACGCACCTGCACAGTACAACACAAACACAGATGCCAACAGCGAAGAATGAAAAACAGGCTGAACCACAGTGGGATCCACTGGCATATAATCTCTAGTAGGAGACAACTGGGATGCCCAAATGCTAAAAAGTCTCCAACAATCAGTGAATGCATTAAATGAATGGATTAAATGCTTGCAGTAATACATGTGGTTTCAAAAATATGTAAAGTCTAAACTAAGCCAAAAGCACTAGGAAAATAACACTACAAAAATATGATTACAACTAAAGTACATACATGCATTTGACTATCAGTGTGGCTGATACATTACACACAATACATCAAGTACATTATATGGCAGTCACCTCTACAGCTGCTTCCTTAGCAGCTTTCTCTACATGTTTCCTCTGACGTTCCTCCTGTCAACACAAAACACTGCATTCTATTCTCTGGTCTTCACAATTAAAGCTAACAAACTTTCGTCACACATATAAAAACAAATCTGCCTCTACTTTCCTCTCAAGTGTATTTTAAGCTACGTTCAAGTAGTAATTATATCCTCCACAAAAACTCACGAAAGATATGGTGTCTATTTGCATCATCATTCGTGAAGAATATTTTTTCATATATTACATCAACTACATGGCAACTTCTGATATTCAGGAGATATTTGTACTGTACCTTCACTACCTTGTCTACTGATTCCTTCAAACTTGCCAATTATGAAGTTAAGTATTATACATCACCTTTATAGACTTTGTATCCACTAAATGAAGCAACATACTTGGAATGTGAGACGAAGCAAAGTCGCGTATGTCTGACCTGTATATCTTGCAGACGAGCTTCAGATTCCTGATGTTTGGACATGATTTCATGTCTTTTATTCTGAGCTTCTAAACTGTTGATAAAAGCTATCTCATTTGCCTAACAGCCATGCAACAAACAAATGTCAAATATCGACGAGATTAATTGTCTGATTATATCATCTAGCATCAGTACAGAAACTACAGAACAAGACAGTAACAAAACTTTTATAGTTCTTTAACAGAAAAATTTATAGTAATTTGATATACCAAGCAGCTAACTAAGAACCAAATAACAACTAAAAATAAAACATATTTCTAACAATATTATAAACTGAATGTTACCTTTGTTTCCTCTTCATGTGCCTTGCGCACTATTATTTGCAGCTGAAGATGACGTTTCTGCTCGGCTCTATCAAGCCGACGTTCCATTGTCAAGCGTCGCTGATTTAACAACTCGTTCTTCCACTGCTGCACTTCTTCCACCTGCCATCAATTACTTGTTACAATGCTCCCAGTAACAACTCTCACAGTATGCTGTATTGTGAAGCATCACATGGCAATCATGAACTCCATGTCACTGGCAATCCCTATAACATATTTCCTATGTCCTATGTTGTACAAATGCTTGTTTAATAATGATACAGTTATATGCCATACTTCATAATGGCGCATATTACACCAGAACTCATTAGTTCTATTACTGGCATGACGAGCCATTGTAATTGTAATGCTCCAATTCTATGCTGTGATACAATACAATACAATGGCAAATTGCCATAGTTATATGCATAATTAACACAAGGTGTAAACCACATTCTGCAAGCAGTGCATCCTAATCAGACACATACATCGTGATATTACCTGTATGTATTGTATCTAACCATTTATAATGACCGCTGTCAACACTGCTTGAAACAAGTAAGCCTCGACACCAGAGCATTGAAATGCATGCCTCCGATGGACGGACAATGGACAGACGGTTGGAAGTCGATGGGCAAGTGCCAGAAAAGTGCATTTCACCTCGCTATGACCTTGACCTTCTGCTGTGTCTGTGAAAACCTTTCTTACAGCAATTCCCACTCATGTGTTGAAGATCTGTGGCAAGTTTCATCAAAATTCCTCCACTAAGTATTGTTATATCACTATCAAAAATATGCGATCGTGATTGGTCCTAAACGTGTCATGTGATATGTACAACTAATCACTGTTGACCGATGCAGCGGTCAACAGTACCGGTCAACATTACATTCGCGGCTGATTTTTGGTCTGAACGCTATATTAAGCACATCCATTATATATTCTGCGCTGCGTAATGTTGACTTCGTAAGCTGTGACGTAACTGACGTTTCGTCATTAAGAGGGTTTATAAGTCGTTTTCTTTTGCCTTTTGTATACTTTAAAGAATTTTAAAATGCGAAAATAATATAGTCGCTGGCAAAAACTGGAACATATGTTTCTAGTTAAGTTGAAAGTGTGTGAATTATGGGTTTGAATAGGCCGGTAAGGCAGAGTGCAGAATGCCGTTTTCCGTGATATAACAATCATTAATAATGACCTCATGATGCTGAAATTTTGAGTTCTGGATAAGCTGTGTATTTTGGATAGTGATATAACAAAACAAATATTGACTGTTAGCCTCGATCAACACTGAAAAATTATGCCCCTCAGTTGTGCAATGGTACCCTCAGGCCTTCGGCCCTCGGGCAACATTTTTCAGTGTTGACCTCGGCACCAGTCAATATTTGTATAATGAGACATAGTGTCACAGAAAATAGGTGTTAATGGATGGACAACCTCAAAACATAATGTCTCCACTGCCTAATGTTGGCGGAGGCATAAAAATGTTTACTTGCACAGCATTTTACATGACTAAATTTATGCTAGACGGACTTCACTATAACACTGGACTATATGACGAAATTTCATGTAATTTTGGCAAACCCAGTTTTTGCCTCAGAAATCCATCCACAAGGCAACAAAGACAACTGAAGGTAAGTTTAGTGCAGACCTTCTTGGTCAACATGCGCAGTCGGTCAGCTTTCTCTGCAAGCAGTTTCTCACGCAGATTACGTGCCTTGGCTTGCTTCTGTTCTTGATGTTTTTTGCTCTCAGTTGCTGACCTGATCGGCAAAAATATACAAAAGCTCAAAATACACTTCATTTACTCATATTTAATACTAAACATACTATACAACAACAGTCTCAAGGTGCAAAATTATTACAAGAAAAGCAGCTCTTATCACCGTTTCCTGGAAGGAGACGAGAGTTTCTCATGCACATGCACAACACGTCCCGGAGTTCGACTTTCTGCCTCCTCAACCAACTCTCCCCATGGCACATCTCGGCGAGACTCCAGATCATCTACACAGGATACCAGTTCATTCTAACACACATACCTCATGTCTGCATGACACACACACACAAGTAGAGACTGTGCACACTACACAGCAGTAATAACTACAGTATATATACACACCACGGATGAAAGGATAATTACTTTTATACCAAATACCAGGTATGAATAGTGGCACCCAAAATCTGGCTGGATCTTTGCCAGACTGGATTTCTGTTAGAAGCATGACAGACAACATGTCTCTCGTGATATATGGCATTATGGGATGTATGTTTTCTGGTGACAACTAGAATACACATTTCTGTTTGGTGACTAGTGAACGTAGCTTTTTAAGCATCTTACAAATGGAGATTTACATAACATTACAGTGCATTACATTCAGACTTGTACTTAAAACTTCCCATTACAGTTAGACGATTCAAATAAATGAATGCACAGGTCAGAAACAGCTGATTACCTTCAAACTGTTTTGCAATGGTTTCCCAGTCTAATGACTGCTGCAGTGGTGAATCAAACTGGCCAGAACAACAACAAGAACCCTGCACCACACCAATACATCCATAACAGTTTCACAATACACAGCCACAGTCGTCTTTGGACTTTATGGCACTATACACAGTGAGTCAAAAAAAACTGTGCCAGTACACATTCGTTCATAACTTTGACAAATGTTGGGAGAATTTTCAAATTTTTTTCACTGTTGTATTCTCCAAGAAATTTGCAAGAAAACCCATGCCACATTGCCAATCACACCTTAGATGTGTCGCTGCACTACCTTACAAAATGCAAAATAACAAAATTGGTAAAATTCTGCTGAATTTAACACAATAACACTTGTTTTAATGTTTATAAAATTAACAAACAAGATGTGCAAAACAACCTATGCATTATTGGAGTTGAATTAAATGCTCAAACGATCTTCCTTTCACACAAATTCAAGCGCAGAGACATTTGCGCCACTCATCAACTGCGTCATCGATGATGCTTTGCTTGAAATGATGCCAGACATCAATCAACTGCTGCTTCATTCGAAACGTTAGCGCATCAGAGGTGTTACATAATCGCGCTCTACAAATCGACATTACTTACTTACTTACTTCAGTCCATCGACGTCATAATAATAATAATAATAATAACAGCATTTGTATAGCGCCATAAAGTCCAAAGATACAACTTGCTAGACCTGATGCTGCATTTCTCCCATATTTTTGCGGTCAATCGAGTTCAGATCTGTGCTGTTGGGTGGCAAAAGGTCTGGCAAACTGAAAGCAGGTGTCTCGTTTCAGAAGGTTGATTGTCCCACATGCTCAGTGAGCAGGAACATTGTCTTGCTGGAAGGTAAAGAACTCGCCTCAGATCTGGCGCATGACAGGCAGTAGCTGTTGAGTCAGAAGCACTTCACAGTAGTTTGTCATGGATCTTCACTCTAGCATCGATAAAAATCAGGGCCCAAATTCACAAATGATCTTATGACAACCTTGCACCAATTTCTAGCGAACGAGCGAACGTGAACTCACGTTCATGTTCGCTATTATGTTGTCACCGGTATGTTTGTCATCTATAACGTTCGTGCATGCTACTCAGCCAGCTGATATTTTCGGTAATGTTTCTACGCCATTTGGTATCTTGGCCATCCGCTGACATCCAGATAAAGTTTTACAGAGGAAAGGTCCGTCAGGGGCATTAAACACAAGAGGGGTAGCCAAATAAAGCGATTTTGGACCTATCAAAGGTAATGTTTCTAATGTTTCTCGGAAACAGTGCAAAGTATGATATAAGTTACTATTAATCACTAACAGAAAGCCGTTTTTATCGTGTACAAAGTACAAACAACCACTTTTGTATTCAAATAACACCGAAATCATTTTTTTTCAGAAATTGTACACAAAATTGCCAACTATGACACTTTCGCTGAAACCCCAATATACTGCACCATTACTGGGTAAGGCCCACAAAATGTGACGTTTAACAAAAAATTACCAAAATGTGTAATTACAAAATGTGTAAGGGATGGTGTCTCAGGTATTGTAAATTTTTAGCAGGTCAAATGTTGTATGAAATGGATATAGTACAAGTTCTGCATGTGTGTAAATTTGTCTGTCTGCTCGAATTTTGTCTAAAATGACCATTTTGCACCTTTGAAAAATCAACAGCGGGGATGGAGTGTCAAAATGTGTTATTTATGAAAGGATTCAAATCAATTTTAGGTGTCCAATATTTGACCCAATTTTTTTTCCGTTATATGGTCCTCCATACTGACTTAGAAATTTTTGCAGTATACTTGTGTGCAAACAGTACGATCACCCATGTTTGAATATGAATAACACTAAAATTTGAATGCCCACTCCCATTAGTTTGTCAAAAGTTGTATAGAACTTTGCTGCATATAGGATAGGTTGCACCATTTCTGGGTGGGGTCCCCTGAAAACACGACAATCAACAAAATTCACAATTTTTCACACCCCAGTGTACAAAATGTGTAAGGGTCGGTGTGCCAGGCATGGTGAGTTTTGGAGGTCCAACGTTCCACCAAATGAACATAGAATGATTAGTGTATGTGCATAAATTTGTCCGGAAGGGGGACCATAGGCGTCAACGACACCGGGGATGCCGGGGACGCATCCCCGGCAATATTTGGTGAGCCGGGGACGAAGTGTCTGATATCCCCGCAAAAGCCTGTCAAAATTGTTACCAACCGTGAGGCTAAGAAGGCTTAGTTTCACTGAGCTCATGCCATGCTGTGGACAAAACACAAAGAGAGGCAGTGCAGAGGCAGAGAGAGACTATAG